>Ga0214544_1001277_pt1 | contig 51536 bp, 35 predicted proteins | sample CNSS3metaG_FD_160074 | JGI IMG/M metagenome (GOLD analysis project Ga0214544, IMG submission 160074) | Root nodule microbial communities from cowpea collected in UCLA plant growth center, Los Angeles, California, USA - CNSS3 | ecosystem: Host-associated > Plants > Roots > Nodule | place: USA...
GTTATCTGCATGAATAATAAAGTTTTAAATTTTCCCGCGTTTTGGGAAAATGAGGTATTATTAAATGCGTTGTCTTTATTATTCTATTTATTTATTTATAAATTAGTAATATCCTGGCGGGATGTTAGAACACATGTCATAGAACCCAATTATGGGTTTTTCTCTATGAACCACCTAGCGGTGGTGTGTGTACCGCCAGGCGACACGAATTGGCTTGGCTAGTTGTTCTCGTTTTACGTGCATTCTCAGAAATTGTATCTATTTTAATATGTTCCTGGTATAAAAATATAAAATTGTTTATATACTGATGTTTTTATGAATCCGTGAATGAATTTGGGGATTTAGGGTTCATGTTGGGGTGGGTGATGAATAAGCATGGATTGTGTAAGTGATGGATGCGTTGGTGTTATGGAAATAATGCTAGTATGAACCTTATATGGTGTGTGCATCTGAAACTATATCAGTATGATGGTGGCTGCTGCAATTGGGCTTGTTTGGGGTCACGAAGGGTGCGGAAGAAATCTGGCAGAACCCAGATTGGCACGCACCGCTTGGCGAAACCTAGATTGCTGCCAGGCAACACATCAGAGCACAGCGTGTCTTGAGATGACTCTGCGAGTTGTGTTCTTTGGGGTTCGCTGGTGGTTTTTTTGTGCGAATTGGGTTAGTTGGCAGGGGTTTCTTCATTTGAAACGGGTGAAGGGGTACATTTTAATGCGTGTAAGGGAGAGTTGATAGGAATCAAAGGCATGGAATATGAACTGAAAAATGTATGAGTATGGAATAAGGGAAATGTATGTGGAAGCTAAATAAAGTTTTATGATGACATGAACTGAATTTATTTAGAAGCGGTATTTATGTGCACTATGTTGGTTGGGTTAAAAGATGGAGGAATATTCAATTTGGTAACAAGATATATTATAACTGTGAAAAGGGGTATTTGAAATTATGGGAGCGTGTGCATATTGTATTGTAAATCTGTATCAGATCATAATTGCACATAAAGTGTAGGAAAGGAATTTGACATGAAGGATAACTAAAGAATATGTGAGAATAGACAATACTTGAGATAAGATGCATGTAAATGGGAGATTTTGCTTAGACTGCGATGATGTTATTTCTTCTCTTGGAATTGTTGTGTATATAACGATTGTGGTGTTGAGTTTAGTGGAATGTGCCATGTTTCAATTAACAAATGAAAGAGAGTATGGTATGCAGAATAATAATTGATTGAGTGACATGATTAAATGTGTGACTTATAATATAGATATGGAACTGTGCCTTGAGTGCCATAATTGTGCTACAATTTTTGTGTGTTGTATGATTGGGGTCCATTGGGATCTGTTTATATGCCAAAAACCAGTAGTATTTGCGCTACTAGTATGGCGCCTAGTGGCGGGTAGCGAGCTGCCAGGTGGTAGGGTCTCAAAATAGTGGCAACGGCACTAACTACGAGTGGCGCCTGGCGGCAGGGTTGGGTCCGCCAGGCGGTGACGGAGTCGTGAGGCTCTGTTTGGCGCTTGGCGCCTGGCGGCAGGGTTGGGTCCGCCAGGCGGTGACGGAGTCGTGAGGCTCTGTTTGGCGCTTGGCGCCTGGCGGTGTGAGATGCCGCCAGGCGGTCTGGAACCAGATTCCGCCTAGTGGCGGGAGAGGCGCGCTAAGAGGTTTGTTTAGATTTCTCCTGGTGGCGTTTAGGTTGCGCCATGCGAATTAGATGCTGTGAAATTGGTTGTTGTTGTGATCAGTGGACTTGAAGGACTCAGTTCACTTCCCTTTGCGTTTGGGCTTGATGGACTAAGTCCAATAAGGGTCTGTGATGTGCTTGGTAGTGGGATGCATGATGGGCATGGAACTGGTTAGTTCTCGTTGGCTTCTAATAGGCGAGGAGTCCTTAGTATGGTGATTACATGCGTCGGCCGCACGATGAGCAAGGAACGATTATGTTCTCGTCGGTTGCTATTGGGTGAAGAGTCTATAGCACGGTGATTGTGTAAGACCCGTGAAATTAATTAATTAATTAATTAATTAATAAATGCGAGTAGAAAGAGCTTTTATCACATTAATTATTGTTTGCTGTGATGTGGAAAAGTGCTAGCTCATGTGGTTGAGAGTACTTGGTTTGTGTGAGAGGACTTGGGTTCGAGTCCTATGTATGCCAATTATGTGTTGTATGGTTTATTATTATTTTGTTTTGGTAATGTAATTGTGAATGGTGAGTGATAATATAATCATAAGGTTATAATGGTTGTCACAAAATGTGAATTGGTATAGTGGTTGTGCTTTGGCCTCATGAGTAGAGGGTCCCGGGTTCAAACCTTGATGGACATAGAGTAAGCTTTATTTTTGCTAAATATTAGTTGTGGTTTGAATGTGAAGAGGCAAAGAAAACCTAGCAGAAGGGTAACCATTAGGTGCTGAAAAATCACCAACTAAGGGACTTGAATAGCCATTAAGCCCACACTAAAGCCAATCTCGTTTTTTTCATTAACCCACCTTAAGGCACTTATAAAAGGAAGAATTTAAGGGGGAATAAGGTTTCTGCAGTTTGGTTAGTTCACCTATAAAGAAGAGCACGAAATTGAGGCTGTGAAGTGAGGTTTTGGGTGTGTAAGGGGCTGAAGCAAAAGCATTGGTGAACTGAGGGTCCTTCATCCTTCTCATTTTTAATCCAAATTTCCAGGTTAGGGGAGCTGTCCTTATGCGCTTCAATTGATTAACATGTGTTATGGTTTTGGGTCAATTCTATTCTCAATTGATTTCTGTTGGCATGAAATTCGTGCATTATGTGTGGTGATAGAAAGCTTAATTGATTGATGTTGTGCGCATAATCCTGTAATGCATTATATTTTTGGTAATGAGGGTTTTTGGTAAAGGAATGGTGGTGGAAGCCTAAATCTTGTATTTTGGTAGCTTAATGGGATGTAATGCATGACTCTGATGTTTGTTTGCCATTACATTGTCTTGGTAATGATTGAGTAGAGTTTTGGTATTGGTTTGGTGCACTGTGCGCGTGATCAGACTCGAAACCCTACAAGTCTCGCCCAAGCGACTCTATCTCGCCTAAGCGAAAGTTGCCGAGTCTCGTTTTTGGTCCTGGTTCGCGTTACTCGGCCAGGCGACCTTGGATGGGGTTGAGCGACTTAGTCTCTCGCTCAGACGAGAGACACTCGCCTAAGCGAGATCGCGAGGAAACCTGGATTGTTTTGAGCGCGAAATCTCGTCCAGGCGAGGAGTTTGGTGGGTTTAAGCGAACCAGGGTCTCGATCAGGCGAGACGGTCTCGCCTAAGCGAGATGTTGCGATCAAGTTGGATGTGTTACTTGCATTGTAGCTCAAGCGAGATTGAATTGGGTGTTTGGGCGAGAGATGATCTCGCTTAGGCGAGAGGATCTCGCCTAAGCGAGATAACGTGATGAGGTTGTCGTTTTAAGCTCGCTTAGGCGAGGTTATTTAGCCTAAGCGAGACTGATGGCTTAGCTTGGGCGAGTGTCCCTGGCTTAAGCGAGTTTATGCGAATTGCCATGTTTTTGTGTGCTATTTGGATTGTTTGCTTGTTATTTCCTAAAGGATGGGAAGTATATGCATGTGGTTGTGGTGTCTAGGCTTGACGGAATAAGTCCAATAGGGGTCTGGATGTGCTTGAATGATTGAACGCATGATGGACATGGAACTAGTTAAGTTCCCATCGACTACTATTGGTGAAGAGTCCTTAGTATGGTGATTACATGCGTTGGACGCACGATGGGCAAGGAATTGTGATGTTCCCGTCGGCCATTATTGGGCAAGGAGTCCATAGTATGGTGATTGCGTGCGTGCCAAGCTTGAACCCTAAACCCTAGGTCCAAGTTGAGAAGGCTTGGATGTTTTACTACAGACGAGGAGTCTGTAGGGCAGGACTATGAGCGGGATAGGCTCATAGGGTTGGACCACGAATGAGTTAGTTTCGTGGGAGCACAATGAAGTCCCAAGACCTAGTTTATGTATATGACTCATGAAGGACTATGAGGTCATGGTTGGGTAATTTGAAAAGCATGAAATATAAGTTATGTTATTTTGGGATGGGTGACATATTTATTTCATGTATCTGTTTTATATATTGTGCATAGCTCACCCTTTCCGTGTGTGTGTGGTGATGATCGGATGACTCGTTATCCGGGAGCATATGATTTGATAGGTGGGCCAAGAGATGCATAGGCTCGGAGCGAGGGATAGTTGGGGATTTTGTTTATATGTATTATTTTGATTTTTAGTTAAATATGTAACCCTTTTGGAGCCATATGAATATTGATTTAATTTTATAAAAATTACGGACTCCTGGTTTTATGACATGTATATTAAAGTTTTAAATTTCCCGTATTTTTGGGAAATGGTTTTATATTAAATGTGGTATTTATGTCTATTTCGGATTTTAATTATTAAATATTAGTAATATTCCTTAGGGATGTTACAGATTGCGTGTGTGCCTGGGTCCGAGCGAGGAAGACTTGGATGTTTGACTACAGGCGAGGAGTCTGTGGGGCAGGACTACGAGCAGGATAGGCTTGTAGGATTGGACCACAAAAGGGATAGTTTCGTGTGAGCACAGTAAAGTCCCAAGACCTAGTTTCATGCATATAACTCATAAAGGATTATGAGATCATAGATGGGTAATTTGAAAGAATGAAATGATTATCTATGATATTTCTTTTGGGATGGGTGTCATATTTATTTTATCTATATATGTGCATAACTCACGCTATCTATTTGCGTGTGGCGATGATCAGATAACTTGCTATCCGGGAGCAGATGATTTGACAGGTGAGCCAGGAGATGCTTGAGTTCTGAGAGCGGGATTACATAGGGACTTTTGAAGACTTTAAATATTTTGATAGTTTCCATGTATTTGAAATAGTTTACCATTTCAGTTATTTTTATGGTTGTAACAACTTTTAAATCGCGAATAATTATAATCTGTGCGATTATATGGTTTTAGTTTCCCGCGTTTTGGGAAAGTAATGTTATAAATGAGGTTTGAAAAATTATAAATATGTTTTCTTTTCTTTCCTTCACGTTTTATTCTTTTATTTAAAGTAATATTCCTTAGAGATGTTACAACACCGAGTGATGAAGGGGAATTTTTAATAAAGCAGCACCGAATATACTACACTCCTGAGGCCAAAGTCTACTTGCAAGATATTGCAAACAAAAACAATTCCATAGGGAGGGGCACTCTAAACCAATTTGATACCTGTAGCCATGCCATCACTACACCGACCTCTAAAAATTATGGTGTTCTTTTATATTCCAAATTCCAAAATCCAAACGCACATTTAAACTTTCACTCTAATTCTTCATTCCAATGAATCAACACACACATATGCATTACATTCTTATTTAAACAATCATAAACATAAATCAAGTATCCTCAAAATTGTGGTCTGCAACGTTACTAATCACATTCATTGCACGTATCACACTTAATAGTTTCTGGTGTAGAGTGATTGTGATTTTACACTCTTCTCCCCACCACGTCTCTGTAGTCAGTAGTACAAAATTAAGAAAATGAATCAAAATCAAAATTTTGCTCTCTAATTTTTTCCCCTTTCTATCAAAAGTTATCCTTTGCGTGCCAGCTCAAAGACATAATCAAACCAACATACAAACAAAACAAAACCATCAATCAATTAGCGCTCCAAAGAGAAAGAGAAAAAGCTCATACCTAGCAATGGCTCATACTCTCGTAAATGCCCAAAAAAACCGACAGCTTCAATGGAGGTGGTTCCAACAATCCAACGACAACTTCAACGATAGTGGTTCCCCAAAAAACCCTTACCAATTACAAAACGAGAGTGAGAATAGGTAGAGGGATAAAGAAATCAAATCACAACTATGGGTAGTGTGGCTTCCCACTATGGCGATGACTTTGACGGAGAACGCGCCAACTAGACAGAGATCACTAATTTCAATTTCACCCAACCCACAAACATGACGGCAAGGTCAGGGTAAGTTTTTGAAAAAATAACAACTAATTAATATGATCAAATGGATGTACTTTTCTATATCAACGACATAATTTGATGTTATTTATGTCCTTATGTATAGCTTACCTAACTCCGACTTATTCTCATTCTGACATGGCCATGCCATTTTTGTACGAACAAACAAAACAATAGAATTGAAGTTCAGTTTCTACCACCCTAAATTTACTCAAATTCTTTACCAGCACGTTTCCATACAACTGGTTTTCTCTGTCTAGAGGCCGATGGTTTTATGTAACCAACTCATGGGTTCATTGATTCCTAACTCATGTAAAGAGGCATTTACTTGTGTGGTTAAATTAATTATGATCAGAAATTCACCATCTTTTTTGTCAATTTTTTTATAAAGTAATGATCTTAGAATTTTCTTGACATCGTGGGTTAAAGATTCAACACAACACTAAAATTAACTAGAAGTAGATCTATCAGTGGCTTTCAACTTTTCAAATCCATGAAAGAATATAAAAATAATTTAATGAAAATAGTAAATATTAGTATTGAGAATGTGCAAAAGTGTCTATTTATGTAATACACAAGGTCTATTTATAAATTTATAAGTCTTATCATATAACTTATAATTTATCATCTTATAACCTATCAGTTAATAGGAGTTGTATATATATAATCGATGACTTTTTTTCCGTTGAATACAATATATTTATGTACTATACCTAGGCGAACTTGGTTAACCATACGACCTAACCTGCCTACCTATAGTCCTATAACGAAAACAATAGATGGATAGTTAACTAAACAAGATTACATATCGGCCTGGGCCGCCTACTATAAAAGGTTACATTGTAATAAAGGGTTGTTAACTTCGAACTTAAGTCCCTCGCAGATATCCATAACTTGGGCTCAGACCAGGCCAAGATAGAGTATGAATATTGGCCCAAAATGGCTAAAGGGGGGCCCAACCCAAAAAAAGAGAAAGACACAATTAATGACTCTATAAATACATGTGGACCCCAACAATTAAAGGTACGCTTTTATTAATTCCCTAATATGAGATTTGACTTTTGAGAACCTTTTGCTGACTTGATCGTCAGAGCCCTTTCCGTAGTAACCCCTTAAGTGTCCAAACCGCCTAGGTCAAGAGATGATATGTACACGTCAAGAGGAAGCCAGTTCGACACCTTTCCCACCTGTTCATAACCCACTTCACCGGTAGTTGCCCTCATCAAGCTACTCCCATATCCCTCCTCAGTATCAAACAGGAAAGAGAAGACGCTCAAGGCCTTTATAGACCACTTCAACAAGGCCGCCCTCTGAATGCCAAACCTCACCCAAGAGATGATCTTGCAATGTATGGCCCTTACATTGAAACCTGGTCTGTTTGCTGATAACGTCTATCTTCGACCTCCAGCCTCCATGCACAAACTTAAACTGCGTGCTGCGGATTACATCCGTATGGAGGAGATGAAGACCTTAAGAACCAACTTCTACACTAACTACACACCCTCAGCCGCTAAGATAGACAAACCATCCTCACTGAATCTAGTCCCAAAGAGCCTAGACCGCCACGATTCTCCAAATACGACCCGCTAAACGTCCCTAGATCACGACTTCTCGATGAAGCACTCCAGGCGGACCTCATACCACCACCACGTAAAACCTTTAATCCCTCCAATGCAGATATGACAAAGCATTGAAAATATCATCGAGACAACGGTCACACCACATATGAGTGCAAGGCGCTTCAAGACAACATAGAAGAATTGATCTGCGCCGGCCACTTCCGTCATTTCGTCAAGAGAGATGGACTATTCCTTTGATAGGACCCTTGACAACTGACACCCCTCCACCTACTTCCATCACTTCTGACATAGTCTTAGCAATGTTCATCACATCTCAAGACTAGGGGACTACCATACCATACCATCACGTCAGAGCCCTTTCTGCAGGTAACCCTTTAAGGGTCCAAACTGCCTACGTCAAGAGATGATATGTACACGTCAAGAGGAAGCTAGTTCGAAAGGTCAAGGATTGAGATAAGATATTACTTGTGTTCCCTACCATCCCTTATTTGTTTCCGCAGGAATAGTTTATAATATGTTAATTTTGTATCAATATTTTTATTTTATAGACGTTGATTATATTTATAAAAATTTGAGGGTTGAATTTTCTATAGTGCGTGAGTCAAGGCTTTGCAGAAGTAATTGATGAATTGAAAACTTTCAAACTGAAACATAATTCGCAGTTAATAAATACTTTTTATAAATTTTTACTAAAATCGTGTTAACTATAGTTTGAGTTCATTTTAGAGTGTTAATATAACAACATTTGTTCTGATCTCTACACCTTAAGTTAGAATTATTTTCTAACACCGTTCTTTTGATTCCTTCAACGGCGTTGCCCTAGAAAGGTTTCTTTTATTCTGCTGCCATATACTTTTTAAGAATTTAGTTTTAACTATTTTGAGTGTATAACACTTTTTATTCAACGTTGGTTTAAAAAAAGTAAATAATATAAATTATTCCCTTAGAACAATTGAGCTAAACTTAAGAAAGCACTTATATGGACTCCGTTGTGGATTTAGATTTTTTTAAAATTTAAAATCATTGATTTGACCATTACCCAAATAATATTCTTTCTAGATTTCTACGAATTTGAGTTATTTTTGGATATTAAATATATTTATAAGTTAGTTTTTATCACACTACAAAATATATTTGGTGTTTCGGTGGAGTCGAATGTCCACTTAAAAAAATTTGTTGGTATGCTAATTTCAAAAGATCTCTTCAGAAAATTTGTTCGTCAGTTCATCGGTGAATACCTGTTAAAGGTATTTCGATACTAAAATCAGTTTGATCTCGATCGATCAAAGCAATTAATATAGTAATAAATGTATAATATCAACAATTATATATTTGACCTGTATTTATAGATTTCTTCATAGAGTTTTTTACAGGGACAACCTATTTACTAGAGGTGGTAATACGGACTGGCCTAGCCCACACTTGACCTGCACAATGCGGGCCAGCCCGCCCTGCCCCGCATTTTCAATGCTGGTTGAAAAGTCTAGCCTGTCCCGCATAAGTGTGGGCCCGCGAGCCAACCTATTTTTTTTCTTTTTAAAATTTTTAAAATTTTTTAATTTTTTTTAAATTCTTATGATAAAACTTTCAATGTTCAAAAAATTGGGAAACTTTATGAAGTTCACAAAATTAAACAAAGACGTTAGGGAGTTGGATGATAAATTTATAATTCAACATTTTCATCATATTCATATTCGTACTTTGACATACACGATGTATTCTTCAAACTCTTCACACAATGTGTTGTTATTTGAACCAAAGATGATATCATCAACATACACTTAAACAAGTATAACATCACTTTCATGCTTTCTAATGAAGTGTGTTTTATCCACTACACATCTAGCATAACCTTTTGATAAAAGAAAGTTATGTAGCCTTTGATACCATTGTCGTGGTGCTTGTTTCAAACCATATAAGGCCTTTTTCAATTTGAAAGCATGGTTAGGATAGAGATGATCCTCAAAGCGAGGAGGTTGTGATACATACACTTCTGCATTTAGGAAACCATTCAAGAATGCACTTTTCACATCCATTTAATGCAATTTAAATTTACACATGCAAGCATATGCTAAGAGTAATCTCACAGCTTCTAGCCTAGCTACAGATGTATATGTTTCATCAAAGTCAATCCCTTCTTCTTTATTATAACCTTTAGCAACTAGTTTAGCTTTGTTCCTTACAATGTTACCATCTTCATCAATTTTGTTTCTAAAAACCCATTTAGTTCCAATTATATTCTTATCATCAGTTTTAGGCACTAGAAACCACACATCATTTCTTGTGAATTGATTGAGTTCATCTTGCATAACAACAATCCAATTACTATCATTCAAAGCATCATTCACATTTTTAGGTTCAATTTGAGATACAAAAGCAACATGTTCACAAAATACAAGTCTTCGTCTATTAGATACTCCCTGTTTGATATCACCTATAATGTTGTCCTTTGATAAATCTCTAGGATAAATCCAATCTTTAGGTAAGTTGTTGTCTGCAGCTTTTTCAGTATACTATTTTTCCTTTTCAGCCGATTGATTTCTTGCAATAGAGGGCTTTTCTACAGTAGAAATTTGTTCTTGTAGTATATCTTCTTCATCTGCATTCTTTAACCCTTGATCTTGCAACTTTGGGTTAGTTTCATCAAATACAACATGCATGGACTCTTCAACAGTCATTAACCTTTTGTTATAGACTCTATATGCATGACTTTGTATAGCATAGCCTAAAAAAACACCTTCATCCGCTTATGCATCAAATTTGCCAAGACTTTTTTTGCCATTGTTTAAGATGAAACACTTACATCCAAATACTTTTAGGTGACTTAAAATAGGCTTCCTCCCTTGGAAAAACTCATAACAAGCAATATTGACCACATCAGCAAAAAAGTACTTAAGTAGTGAGTTTTCATTTAACATAGTTTTAGCTAGTTCCTCAAGTGACCTGTTTTTCCTTTCAACAACACCAATTTTTGTGGGGTTCTTGGTGCATAAAAATTATGCTTAATTCCATGCTTTTCACAAAAGTTCTCAAATCTTTCATTTTGAAATTCCCCACCACGGTCACTTTGAATAGACACTATCTTAAAACTCTTTTCATTTTCAAGTATCTTGGCAAGTCTTTTAAAGGCATGAAAAATGTCATTTTTGGCAACTAAAAACAAAGTCCAAGTGTACCTAGAGAAATCATGAACTATGACTAATGCATAAAGATTACCACCAAGACTCATAGTTCGAGATGGACCAAATAAATCCATGTTAAGCAACTCTAAAGGTCTTTCAGTTGAAACAACATTTTGGGTTTAAAAGAGATCTTGGTCTGTTTTCCTTTTTGAAATGCTTCACACACTTTATCATTCTCAAATTTGAGTTTTGGTAATACTTCAACCAACTGTTTTCTATTCAGCAGATTAAAATGTTGTATGTGTATGTGACAAAGTCTCCTATGCAATAGCCAAGTATCATGCTCTTCTATAAGCAAACAATGGATGCTAAATGATGCATGATGCAGATTAAGTAGGTATATATTGTTAGCTCTTTTTCCTATCAAAACAATGGTACCACATGCATCATATATAAAGCAATTTTTTGGATCAAACATGACTTTAAAGCCTTTGTCACATAGTTGACTTATACTTATCAAATTGTGTTTCAACCCTTCTACTAGCAGCACATTCTTGATGTTAAAAGAGGATCCATTGCCTATGACTCCATTTCCAAGGATTCTCCCTTTGTTGTTGTCTTTATAGGTTAAAAACCCTTCCTTCTTTAAGTCCAACTTTGCAAACTTGGTCTTATCACCTGTCATATGTCTCGAACAACCAATATCAAGGTACCACAAATCTTTCTTATAACCTTTTATGACTTGCAAAACATATTTGGTTTACTTGGTACTCTTTTATAGGTTGGGTCCATCATGGTAATTGCTTTTTAGATCCTTTTGGGATCCATTTCATAACCCCTGTAGGAACATCATATTTTCTAGCATAGCAGTTCTTAATAACATGACCTTTTGCATACAATAGTTGCAATAAATGAATGACATATCATTTGGCTTACTTTTTGAAGAGAAACTAGAGAACTTCTTGGTTTTCTTTTGGAAAGTAGGATTGTAACCAAGTCCAGCTTTGCTAAACACATAGTTTTGAGAACCAAGAACATCTTCTAAGTTTGCTTCCCCTCTTGTGAACTTAACACATGTTTTCAAAAGGTATTTCACTTGATTTTTTAAAACTGTGCAGTTTTAACAAGGTTTTTCAGCCGACTTATTTCCAAAACAATTGGTTGAATTATTTTAAATTGTTTCCAAATGTTCAAAATCAGTTTTTAAATCAGTTGCTTCTTTTTCCAGTTAACCGACTCTATTTTCCAACCAATTGTTTAAACCTTTGAATCGATTGTTGAATGCAAAAATCTTGTTTGCTTCATTATGCAACTCTTTAAAATCATGCAACAGTTGATGGTAGTCATTTTTATCTAGAGAACTTACTTGACTTGAAGAGGATGACTCATAACCAACCATGAGGCACAAATTAGCTTCTTCATGTGAAGAGCTACTTGTTGAATCATCATTTTCCTCCCATGCAATATATGCACGTCTCTCCTTTGGTTTCTTCTCCTTTTTCCTATCAATATTCTTCTTATTTTCTTTGTTAGCATTTGGACATTCAATTTTGATATGTCTTTGTTTTCCACAATTATTACAAGTGAAATTACAAGAATTTAATTCATTTTGTTTGAAGTGTACCTCTTGAGATTACCTTTGCTACATTTCCTTTTGAGATACTTACCAAACCTTTTGATAAAGAGATTCAAGTTCTCACTATAACTTGATTCAGCCACCTCATCCTCGGGTTCCTCATTCTTCTTGGTGCTTGTCTTTAAGGTTATGTTCCTTACCTTTTTCTCACTTGACTCTGGTTCATTTAGCCTTTGCATCTCAATCTCATGCTCCCTAAGCTTACCAAACAATGCAATTGTATTCAATGTAGATAAGTCTCTTGTTTCTGAGATAGTCGTGACCTTTGGTTGCCAAGATCTATCAAGACACTTCAACACCTTGATGTTTAACTCCACTTTGTCAAATTCCTTACCCAAACCTGTGAGATGGTTGACTATATGAGTGAATCTCTTTTGTACATCCAATATAGACTCTCATTGTTGCATCTTGAATAGCTTATACTTTTGAATTAAGGCATGCTTCCTTGCTCTCTTCACGTCATTGGTTCCTTCATGAGTCACTTCAAGAACCTCCCATATCTCCTTGGCACTCTTGCATTGTGAAACACGAAAAAAATCATCAACATTGAGGGATGACATGAGGATATCCTTAGCATTGCAATCATATTAAGCTCTTCTCCTCTCTTCCTCAGTCCATTGAGTCCAAGGCTTATCAACCTACACATTTATGATTGCATCCCATATCCCTTAATCTATTGATTCAATAAAGATTTTAATCCTAATTTTCCAAAATTGGTAATTAATGCCACTAAACATAGGGGGTCTATGAATGGAGGCACCTTCAACAAAGGGTAACTTGTTTTTAGCCATTTAAAGCAGTTCAAAAACAGAATTAGGATCTTACTTGAGCAAATTTCAAGTACCTAGCTATAGATACCAATTGTTAGTTTTGAAATGGTTGAAATGCCAAGAAGGTGGGTTGAATTGGCTAGTTAAAAAATAGAATGTCTTTTGAAGGTTTCAAACTATTTTAATTTAATCAATTGGATCACCAAGTTTGGATGCAAAAACCTCTATACAATATACTTTCAATCGGTCAAAAATAGAGTTAGTCGATTGGTTTTACTAGACAGAACCTGTACTGGTATAATCAATCGATTGAATCAGAAAAACAGTCGACTGAAATACTGGGAAAAATGTAGAAATGCAGATTTACAATTTAGAGCAGGAACAATGTAAAAGAACAATCAAGACAGGTTCTAATTGATTATGCAAACATGCTTAGTACTGCAGATGCCATCAAAACAGTCAAAAATATCAAAAAGATGGTTTAAATCCAATTTCTTTAATCTTTAAATCACAATGCAAGAGAGAAGGGTTAGAGAAAAGATTACAGTACAACATTTTTATACTGGTTCACTCAAACCTGAGCTACACCCAGTTTGTCAAGGCAACCCGAGCTTGACTTTGCACTATTTCAAAAGATTTACAAAGTTTACTCTCTTACACTTTCAAAATAAGCAAAACACACACTAAAGACTCTTGAATCACACAAGAATCACAACAACACAGCAAGACACCTCTTGCAGACTTGGAAAACCACCAAGCACACACAAATCTTGAGAAAGATCAAACCTTAGTGGTAGCATACCCCTGCCTACCACAAACACCTTCTCCAAGCTTCAAACACAAGCTAAAAGTTCCAAGAATTCATCCAAGATCAATCTTCAATAGCTGCACTTTGAATGATCACGAAAGAGAGAGAATTATAAGGTTTCCAGAACAGTTTCGTGCTCAAAAATGGTCTAGTTACCTCTCTTTCAAAAATCACAATAATTATAGTCAAACTGTTATGAAATTCAACAAGTTGATTTTCAACTCAATCGATTGATTTCACTTAACTTAAGTGAAATCAGTCGATTAAAACATAAATCAACTTATTGAATAAGTCACAGTTTAGAACTACTACAACTAACCTTTTAACTTATTGAAAATCCATTCAACAGATTAAAAGACACATTTTAACCTATTGTAAATTATTTTAACAGATTAAAAAACACAATAAAGACCAACTACATCAAACTAATGCTACAAGGTCTACAATGTGAATTACAAACATCAAGCATTATTTCCTAGTGATTAATCCATGTGGAGGGCACACGTTTAAAGCTTGTCAAACATGAATACCATCAAATCTCCATAACTTCATCAATGAACGCATGATTCCAAAGCAATGGCTCTAAGTAATTCAACAAAGCTTCATTAGATCCTCATGAGACACACCATCCAGGCTTCACATGTCAACATTAAAGTCCACTTAAACGATTTGTTAGTGCACTAACTCTAATACGATCCTATCTATGTTCAGGTAATATGTTTGTCAGTTGATCGATGGGTATGTGTTGACATAGGGTCTACTTGGTCACTTTGAGCTCCTTCCGGCATAACACTACTATTCATGTTCCTAGTGGACACCATATGAGTTTTGGAAAAGGATTGTTCGGCCCCACGGTGGGCGCCAAAATGTTTCGGGTGTAGGGTCGAATGTGCCCTTAAATAATTTATTTGTATGCTAACTCCAATACGATTCTCTCTATGTTAGAGTAATATGTTCATCAATCGATCGATGGTATCTACTAAAGGTGCTTTGATCTAAAGTCAAATCGAACTCGATCGGTTAAAGTAGTTGATGTTATAATAAATTCATAGTTAACGTACCAACAACTATACACTTGACCAATATTTATAATTTTGTTTATTGATTTATGATTCGGAACGACCTAATTACGATCTAATTCCCTTTAAACTTGTTTACTGTCTTGCTTAGATTAATTATATGTTTAACTAATTTTAGTGATGACTGATCAGTTTTCTTCTCAACAATCGATCGATCATTTCCTTCTTTGTTTGGTTGTACCGGTATATCCCATATGTTGTTACATTTAGAATCCTTATTAGTCAAACAAACTTGTTAACATTACCACATTCATAATAATAATTCCACTATTTGGTATCATAATTTTATTTCATAAGTAGATTTTAACGGAATGGTAAAAGAAATCAATCATTATTAATTTCTTTTTCAGGGAAGTGAGAATTTTGACAAATAAAATTATTATCCTATTTAACTCATGTGAAATTAGTTTAAATCATAATAGTAGAAAAATGCTTCAATTGATTAAAAACTTGGAGAAAGATACCTTGCTCTGTCATTCTTATCTCTATTGTCGGTAACCTTTCAGGAACTCCAATATTCTAGCGCTCATTGGTATCAGGTTTGTAATCTAGTGATTTTAGTATGTCTTCTTTGGGGGAAGGGTTGATGGTGATATGTCGAGACAAAGGTCATTTTCTGATGTCTCGTCCCTTTACTTTTATGCGACTCAATTTGGACTCAATTTTGAAAAATTTGATGCAATCAGGTTTTGTTCTGTTAGTACTATGCTAACAACATTATAGATGGTGTCACAATTCAATTTGCGGTTTATTATATTTTTAGTTTTTATAATATTTTTTTTCTTTTCATTTTTCTTTAAAAACTAAAAATTTGTCACGTCTTAAGCTAACGTCGTGCCACGTGGCAGTTACAATGTGATGTAGCAGTGGGGGTGCCACATGTCATTATTACGCCAAGTATCATAACCTTCATCTCAATTTGGTTCCTGTATTTTTATTTTGTCTTAATTGAGTTCAATTTTTTTTTTTTAATTTAGCAATTTTGTCCCTCTCCAATTTGAAATCAAATTTAATTTTTATATAAATATTAAAGAAATATTTGTTTTAATTTTGTTAACTAATTAAGTTTATTTAAATTTATATTTTACATTGAATTTTATTTAAAATTGTTTACAGGTTGTTAATAGAAAGTAATAATAGACAACAAATTAAAAATTAATTTCAACTACAAAATATGTTAAACTTGTTTATCAATTGCAATTCATAAACTAAAATGAATTTATTGGCTTCTTTTATTCTTTCAAAATTTATATTTTACAATGAACTTTATTTGTATAGATATTTTATTCATCATACTTTAATATTATTTTTTTATTTGAATTTATATTTCAAATAATTTCATAAAAATATTTATGTTGGTTTAAAATTAACAATTTTTATAAATTCAAAATATAAATTTTTAAAATAATTTTAAACAATTTTATAACAATTTAAAACAAACAAATTTAAAATTTAAAAATCAATTTTAAATAAAGTTCAATTTAAAATAAATTAAAAATAAACTTAATCTTGTTAAAAATATTTAATAAATATATCATTATTAAGAAAAATATTTGTATAACATTTATATGAAAACTAAATTTGCTTTCCATTTGGAGAGAGATAAAATTGCTCAATTTTAAAAAAAATGGGATTGAATTATGATAAAATAAAAATATAGGGATCAAATTGATACTAAGACGATGACACTTGACGTGACATTGACATATGACAATGTCTCTACCACATCATATTGTCATTGCTAGGTGGCAATTTTTTTATATTTTAAAAAATTTATAGAATAAAATAAATAAATAAAGATAAAAAAAATATAAAAAAAAAAACACAAAATGATACGTGACACCTCTTTAATGTTGTTAGTACCGTACTAGTAGAAAGGACCTCCTTGCCAGGGGCGGATCTTAGAAGGATGGGAGGGGGCCATGGGTCCTATATGTTTTCTCATAACCACTGTTTAGCATATATTTTTCTATTAATAATTACGTCTCTCAATTCTCGATTAGATTTTGATAAATTATTTTTTAGTCTTAATTTTTTGTAAATAGGTATATTGATGAAGAATAAAATAATAGATTCATTTTATTAAGCATAATAATAAGGATCCAATTGTTGAATTAGATGAATGCTTTCTTCAGATTCAAAGAACTATAGGTGAAAAGTTTCATATTAATTATTTTTTAAGGAAAATGTTCTCAAGTATGGGAATATCCAATGAGGGGGAAAATATCAAATTAGAAAAGGCTTATTTATAATAATTTTCATCTCAAATACAACTTCAAAACTATCATTTTTCTAAAGAGAAACATACAAAGAGATTTCAATACTAAATTATATATACTTTTTTTATATTAGCGACAATGATTAAATATATAAATTTTGAGTATATTATTTTGGGCACTACAAAATTTTTTATCCAGATTCGCCACTTTTGCTTGCATGAAATTTCTCAAAAATAGGGACCAGATTGAGACGTATAAAAATAAAGAGAGTTATTTGATATTTTCCTACAAAATGGGGATGAAGGAGATTATTTAACCTAAAATTTTTTGTTTCCTCGGTCTCGACGTGATATGTTGAGTATGTTTCCTTACTTGAATTTTACTAATCATCACCTACTTTAAATATATATATATATATATATATATATATATATATATATATATATATATATATATATATTATAGGTGTAATGGCCCAACACAAGAAGAAAGTGGGGTTGAGGGTGTGTTCCACAATTTGAAAAAGTAGATACTTAAGGATAGCAAGAAATAGGGAGAAGGGTCCTCGGTGCCCAACCTAAAAGGCCATGTGGACACCTATTGCCCTCAAAGGGCCCGCAAAGAGAACTAACCTTCCAAAATTCAAGGAACTAGTGTAAGACACGAGGAAATTAAAAAAATTAAATAAATAATTATTTAATAAAGGCGGGTAGTGGGAGCCTTTATGATATTAAATGCTAACTTTCATGACGTGAAATTGTACTAGCTCAAGTGGTTGAGAGTACTTGATTGTGTCGAGAGGACTTGAGTTTCAGTCCTATGTATGTCATTTGTGTGATTATTTTTATTATATGCTTGATCATGATGGATGGTTTTGAAATTCCTAGGTGTATAGGAATTATCACAAAACATGAATTGGTTGAATGGTTGTGCATTGATTTGGTAAGTGTATAGTGGTGAGTTCGAATCTTGGTTAGATTAAAGCCATAATATATATACTTTTATGCTTAGAGAACGAATTTGGGGAGATGAAAAGCTAGTGATAGGTTCCACGAATTTGGACACAGACAAAGGGAGAATAACTTAGATCAAGGAGAAGGCTAGAACATTTTTTTAAGCAAGGAATCCAGGTTAGGGGAGTTCCACTTTGTGTTTTTCTTTTAATTGTATGAATATGTGATGTATGAAATGCATGAGATGTATTGATTATGCCAAAAATTTACGTAAGTTCGCGTTTCTGGAATTTCCAGAAACCTACTAGCAATGTTGAAGGCCCGCCAGGCGACTCATGTCTTCAGAGTCATTTTTTTAAGGTTTCTCTATGCATCGCCTGACGGCTTTGTGTTGCCCGCCATGCGACACGAACTGGCTTGTCCAGTTTCTTCTGATTTTCTGGTGTTTTCCGTGATGTTGAGATGCCTAGATTGAATCTATATATAATTGTATGACTGTCAATGTGACTAGATGCCTAAGATTGCGGTATTTGATGAAATTGTATGATCATGGCCAAAATTGGGGGTTAGAATTTATGTTAGGATTGTGGGTTGCGAAAGAAAAAGAAAGAGAAATATACTTTCTGGATATGATTGGTGTGTCGTTTTGTGAAATTTATCTTAAATTGAATAAGCCTGAACTATATATGTTAATCGAACACTAAAACATGCCAAAACGCACGACGAAACTGATAGGTGGGGATTGAGGGTTCGTGCAGGTGCTAGAAAATCTAGGAATTTCCCAGAATTTATATGCACCGCCTAGCGATACATGAACTGTCGTGAAGCGGCTCATTAGTGTAGAGATGCTTGTGATCATGTTTCGCGTTCGGTTTTCATGGATAAGTTATTTGGAATTTTTGTATATGTATAATAGTAAATAAAAGTGGGTAGAGTGTGTGGAAAGGAAGCATGTGCATGTAAGATAATTAATAATAGGTATAATTATGTGACAGTTGGAACTAAGTGAGTATAAAGGTAAGGTTATTGTCCCTGTTTTGGTTACTGTCTTTATGTGCAAAATATGATATTGATTGAGATGCAGTGTGGTTTGTTTGATTGGTAAACTAATATGGGTATAGGAAATTACAAGAATAATATAGTAGTGACATAATCTCCATTGTGCAATCCTTGAGAATGTGAATGTGTGAATTATGATTCAGTCATATGATTATGATTGGATAAGTATGATTGATAAATATGAACGGTGTGTTGAGTGCTTGGGTTCCTTAGAACTAGTTCCAAAATGCCAAAAACCAGTATTAGTGACGTTATTGGTGTGGCGCTTGGCGACATGGGATGAACCGCCAGGCGACAAGGGGAAAAATAGGGAAGCACTGGACGTGTGGCGCTTGGCGGAAGGAGTTGTGCTACCAGGAGGAAGCAAACTGGCATAGGTCCTGGAAGGCGCCTGGCGGCGTGAGGTGTCCGCCAGGCGGCCTGGAGCGCAAGTTCGCCTAACGATCGAGTGAGTGGTGCCATGCGGTTCCGGGTGTAGAGTTAGACTACGTAGAGAGTTCTACACAACTTTAGATGGAGGCCTTGATGCGATGCTTTGCTGGGGACCCAATTACGAGTGCAACTTGTATTGGGGTAACACGTGGCCACTCGAGGTTGTAGCCTGGTGGTTTTGGAAGTCTAGTGGAGTGTGTGAGATCGTGGCTCGTATGGATGGGTTCCGGAAGATTTCCCTCCTTGGTGTTATCTGACGAGTTTGGTAGTCTTGGGACAAATACGGACTACGGTTCCTATTGAGGAACTCCACTTGGTGTCGCAAATTGTGGTCGTGACAAATTTATTCCCGCATGTGGACTATTATGTGGTGGCTTGTAGTCGGAGGGGCGAGTAGACACTCGTGACAGCAAAGATCGATCAATGTAATCATCAAATGGTGTAGAAACAAGAGACATCCAATGAGAGATTTGGAAGTAAAGGATTAAGAATTGGAGTTCTAACAAGGGTTATGTGTTGACATTGTGTTATTAATTCATATTGTATTTTCTTTTATTTGAGCTCACCCTATATGTGTATATTTGACGATGATTATGTAACTTGTTACATGAGAGCAGATGTTAATGCAGGTGAGCTCGTGGATACTTAGAGCCGAAGAAGGGGTCGACTTGGGGACTTTTGCATGGATTTTATTTTCTACGGTATTTTTATGAAGATGTAACTTGGATATTTTATTTTGACTTTGGAATTTGGATATGTATGGACGATTTAAATTGATGTTTTAAACATTTTGGTGCTTAATATAAAGTTTAAATTTTTCGCATTTTGAAAAAGTATTTTATTAATATTTTTATGAATTTTAATTTTAAATAAATAATTTTCTGATAGGATGTTACAACTGGTGAAGATAGGAAGACTATGTGGATAGAGTTTGACCCACGCGAGGGTAGTTCCGGGCTTCAGATGGTTGGCCTAGGTGGATTAGTTGGTAGAAAACTTAATATGTGGGAGAGCATTCAGTGCAATCCTAGTGAAGAGTGGCATTAACCGAACACCCTAATGCAGATATTCCTAGAGCTCCATAGCCGGACACTTTTATTCAACCATAAACTAACAAGCTTATTGAAAAAGGAGATTGAGGATGAGGAGAAGCTCAAAATGGTCAATGATTTGGCGGTGTTGAAAAAGCAATATGCCTCAGACAAAGAGGTTTGGCAGAAGGAACAAAACTCCATGAAGGATGAGAAAAAAGAGTGAGAGAAATAGTTGGACAACTGGAAGACTCGATGCTTGGACTCTAATGAGAAATCCAATGGCAAGAGATGAAATGTGCTTTAGTCGAAAAGGAAAAGGCTCGTGAGGACGTCGAGACCGAGTCCTTTGAATACCAGAAGCTCGTTCATGTTGAACATAAGAATGGATTCTTGAAGGAACTATGGAAGGCCGAATTCATCTTGCAGATCCTCATGCAAGATGAGCGCTTTGATGTGAATAAGGATGTCTTCAAGGGCACTCTCATAGACATTAACAAGATAGCTGCTGTCCGAAATGGTCTAACCACTAAAGACGCCGACAACAATATTGATGCTGACATGACTTCTCTTATCGATACTTAGATGGCATCTTCAACCACTACCCACATGCTGACTCTTCCATCCGATTTACGCCTCCCAACTAAAGAACAGAATGCTGAAGACATTAACCTTGACATCATAGATTAGTTTGATAACATTGTACTTTGTTTTCTTTATTTTCTTTTAAAGTTCTTTGGATATAGAGGTCCGAATTCATTTAAGCCGATAACTTGATGAATAGACCGGTTGGGATCATATGAATGGAATTATCTTTCTTTCTTAATGCTTGTCTTCCTTCTATTCTTTCTCCTTTTTAACTCAGAATTTTTTGTCATGCTATGAATACCGAGCCTCTATGTCATAACCATACTAATAACACTACTACATATATTACTTTCAATAACATTTAAAAAATGTTGATAAAGCCTAAAAAAATGTTACTATTTGCAAAGGTAACATTTATACACATGTTATATATAGTGCATGTTACCAAAATGTTTTAGTAACATTTTGACGTAATATTAGTATCATTTCTAAAAATGTTACCAATTAGCATCTTTATTAACATCTGAAAAATGTTGCGAATTTAATTTTTTTGTAACATTTGAAAAATGTTACCAATACATTTTCTAACATTTAATGAAAATGTTACTTATATATTTTGTAATATTTAAATGAATGTTACCAATTATCTTATTTTACAACAATTAAGAAATGTTATGAATTGTCTTTTTGTAACATTTTAAAATTGTTACTAATTTATCTATCTAGAAATAAGGATAATACACTTTTTTTTTAAATTGAAACAATCCTACGACAATATTTAGGTAAAATTCAATTTAGGCTTCTTATTGACACTATGCATTCTAGCCCCTGACGTGAATTGTGCAAGAGAAAAAGCTTCATAATAGCCCAAAAGAGAAATGCAAACACAAAAATATTCTAATTCTTTCATTTGAATACAACCACAGTTTTTGAATACTGTATCCACTCAAATCAAATATTGACTGTATAAATTGTCCCATAAAATGCTCCATAAAATGCTCCATAAAATGCTACAAACAAGTACCTAATTGCAGTAGCATCATGACTTGCTAGGCATCAACAATAAAGTCTATGACAATAAGAAAAAAAGTCTGCAACGATAAAAAAATATGTTCTCAACCAATTGCAAATACAAGCAATGTATACAACCATGACAAAGTCCTTATTTTTTTCTCACTTTTCTTGAGCTTAGCACCACTAAAATTTCCTTTTTGTGGTGTCTTTGCTTTCAACTCATTCAATGTCTGTCAAAAAAAAACATAATTAAGAATAAATAGGCTTATATCATCTTGAAAATCAAATTGAATGTATTGTATTAAATTATTATTGAAAGAAAAACAATGCTTTAACCTTCAGAACTGATTCAATTGGATAACTTCCTTCAAGGCTTGGATCCACTAGTTTGTGAATACCTTTTAAAGGATTACCCTGTGAATTTAACACATAAACTAAAATTAACACAAAAATTTGTCTGTTTAAATATTCATGACTTAACCCCTAATACACATCAAGCAATATATTCAATACACACATCAAGCAATATATTCAATCTCAATCTCAACAGGAAAATACACTAAAAACTGAACAATACAAGAAGGGAGAATGATTAAATATATATGAATCATGTCTTGAAGTATGAACAATACATGCAAAGGAAAATGATTAACTAAGAAATGAATAAATGAATAATAAGGGAATGGGAAAACATGCAGAAACAAGTATTACTATCATATGCAGTGGTGGAACTTGGACAAAAAATTTGGGGGTGCCAAATTATATTTTTTATTTTTTTAGTTAAGAAAAAACTCTTCATTCTCTCTTCATTTCTTCTACTCAAAACAGGCACACATAATAGTATAATTCTGAAAAATATGATTATCATTCATTATTATATCATGATACCAAACCATGAATACCATTTTAGATAAACCCTTCGTACCTCATCAATCTGATTTGGTGAGTATTGTGAAATTTGATGACACTTTTTCCGAATCGCGTTCTAATGAATTTTTAAATTCATTATATGTAACTCTAGAAACTTTAGAGATATGTAACGTAGATGCAATTTTTTTACATGTTTATCACAAACTTTCCTCCTTCAAAAAAAGAATTAATTCTTTTACTATTTATCATAATTATTCTAATATAAATTTATCATCTCTCCTATATAAATTCAAAACTTTACAAAATTTACCATAGGTAGGAAAACACAAAATCCTTAAATTTCATAATTAAGGGTTATATTCTAACCTCCGTTTCTAATCTATCTTTTTGTAGTTTTTTCTTCTCACACACTTTCATAATAACTTACATGGTAGAAAATTTTTATAACAAAAACGAAACCCTAATCTCTTTTATAAATCAATATTTTCATTATATTTTTTATTTTATTTATTATTATTATTATTTTCCATAATATAAACTTAATATAAATAATATATAATTATAATTTAAAAAATATATATAAATATATATTAAAAAAATTCCAAAAAATTTTGGGGGAGTCGTGGCTCCCCCCTGTCCCTTTAAAGTTCCGCCAGTGATCATATGTAAAGAAACAAATAAAAAATTACCATATTGGGAGACATAGTGGGAGGATGCTCGGGCACATTTAAATCTTTTAAAACTTTGGCCTTCTTTGCTTTAGAATTTTGATTTACTATAAAATTTATAAAATGATAATTAACATCAATTTTAAAAATTCATTAACAAACTAAAAACATAACTAATTGATATTAGATGTGATGAATTTACCTTTCAACATGCTTCCTTTGAGCTTTTTCCTCCTTCCGCTTTTTCTTCCTATGAGAGTTAATTTTGTCCTAAATTTGAAGAGAAAAAATGAAACAAATTTACAAGGATACATATATTTATAATATGCGAATAAACAATGACCTAAAATGTTGTATAAAACCATACCTTCATATCTCTTTCATTTATATTTGGATTCCACATAGAAAATTCTGGAATTGCTACTGTTGGAAAGCATGTCTGCAGCTGAGCCGAAAATGTTTTAAAACTAGTAAACATTTCAGTTTTGATGGCTTCCACTTGTTCTTGTAATTTTACTTGCATCTCCTCTTGCATCTCTACTCTAGCATTCCTTTTCACTTCATCTATTATTTTATGGATTTCAATTGTAGACTTAGTTCCTCATAAATCTGTAGGTGCAACCCTTTTTCCATATGTGCGTACAAAGCCAGGTCTCTCTTTACCCAAGACTTGGGAAAATAAATCATCCTGAGTTGTGCTTTCCTCTGCTTCAAGGTGTAAAGTAATGGCCTCCTCAAGCTCTGACTGAAAATCAAAGCACATATACTTAATTTGAAAGAATTATAAGTGTCAAACAAAATTAAGTATAAATAATAGAGATGTTCATACAACAATTCTACTTGTTCCATCCTTTGTCTTATTTCCATCCTTTGGCTTATGTGTCAAAAGGAACATTTCTACACGGGGGGGCTCTTTAGCATCAACATTCTTCATCCTCTATTAAAATTAAAATATGTAAGATTAGTTCAACCAATCTTCCTATAAAAGCACTAGAAAAATTGTCCTTAACTAGTCTTCTTACCTCTTCATCACGAATTTCTGCAAAAGTTTTTGATCCAGTGGTATGGACAAATGTATACTTTGCTCTGCTAATTTTATTCTTCTCACTACGTTCCTTTAAAATAAAAACACCACATTAGCAAAGGAAAAATTTAATCACAAAGTAAGAAAGTAACCCAGCCAAAAGGTAGAAAACAAGATCAAATATGTACAATTCAACATCTAATTAATATGAGACTTAACATCCAATACCAACAAATAGGAAAAAAAATAGCACCTCTATCGCATAAGGAGGAAATAACATAGCAAAAAATAAACTATAAATTACTATTACCTTAGCCATGTTAGATTTCCAAAACTTAAGAAGTATTTTCCACTGTTCAAGTGGAATAATGGATGGTCGATTCTTTAAATTGTACTCCTCCTTCATGTTTGGCTTAAAGAACTTCTTTTTCAAGCGACATTTGTGAGTCCTCCAACTTGAACCAATACTTTGCAAGACCCATTTTTTACCACATTCTTCTATATCAAATTTTGACTACACCAAAACGTATTTGAACTAACATTAATATCAATTCAGAAATAACTTGTGTGTTCAAAATAAAACAGAACAAATTGCATCTAAAATCCTAAAACAATGAACTAGCCGAAAGGAGATATAAATAGTAACAGTGGAGAAGTATTACTGGTTCTGTTTTAGCAGTTCTAGACCAACATGTATTCCAACATGTTTAGCAGTTCTAGACTAAAATCTGGTATAACCAGTTACACCATTGTCCCATCATTAAATAAAATGAAGAAGTATTCCAAACATTGCTTGTAGTAAGGTTTTCTAAAACTTAAAGGTAGATGCCATTTCACATTCATTATACAGACGATACTCATACTCAAAAACAAGTAAACAAAGTATTTTACGAGAAATATACTCATCATTGGTAGAGAAACATTCATTTTGAAGGAAATTAACGAATATCTAAATATAAAGATGTCACTATGCTGATATCCAAATATTATATGTTGTCAATTTATAAGAAAGATAATATCATAAATATCATCGATTGAAGATTTTTCAATATACAGTTACGAAAGAAGAAAAAAATATTGTAAAGAATGATGTGGCATTATCATAACTTCTAATGAGTTTGATTATAAATTAAATCACTTTTCAAAGATTTACTTAACCTTTCACAATTTTTATGTATATATTACTTATAAACTGTCCTAGTCCCTAATTCGACTTTAATTTTTGTTGTTATAAGCATTTAACTCCCATTAAGTAAAACCAAAAATTTATAGATAGAGTGATGATTTGTAGTAATTTAACAACCATCAGAAAATTTATGAAACTTCTATACACAAATTATATTTTGTAGAAGTTTTACTTCATTAGATTGAAGACACATTTATTCACTCATTTGGAGAGTATCAAAACAGAACTAAAATACATTTGTAATGTAAGGAACCTAACTCATACAGTTTCTACACAAAAGGGCCTAAATGTAAAGATAATATGAGAAGGCACCTTATCTTGTTTGATATACAAAGAGAGGAATGAAGTTACCATAATCTTGAAGAAGAGCATACTACAGAGGTGAGGGGAAACTTTAGCAAGAATCAAAATACACACAATACATACAGAACAAGATGTGTCAAACTTTATAAAATAAAAGAATTACTTGTATTTGCATCTTGAAACAAACAAATCAAGTATGAGCTGCTTTGTCTTCATCATAAAAAAATAAATAATGCTATCTTATCTTGAAATTGATCTAATTCAGAAATAAACAGAAAACATATATCAATGATAAGAAAAAAAAATGATACCTTTACTGTTTGCCACATATCCTCCCAATTATCTTTCAACTCTCTCCAAGTTGTGTATGTCAAAAGAGCAATATGTGCATTCCTAGCCAATGTTCCCAAATAACAGCTCAAGGCAGCCCTATATTGACCAATAGGTTGACTTGAATGCGATCTTCATGACTCAAACCATGAGTCTTAAGACACTTTGTTGAACCCCTTTTCTTCTTGATAACAAGACTTATTTTAATAAATGACAAATGAATAATCTTGTTTTTGTATTTTTTTTCTAAAGAATATATATTATCAAGTACTTTACACTTACTATCATCGTTAATCAAATAGGGTGCCAAGGGTGTTAGGCAACGACTTGATGCTGTCTCCTCTAGCTCATTAAGAATTTCAGTCATTGATCCACTTGGCCATGAAGCCTTATGCTTCTTGGTGTATGTTTGAACTTCTTGATCATTAAGGGTATCTTCCATTGAGCTAGCAGCCCATGAAACTTTACCTCTTGCCCTTATTGTACCACTGTAAAAAAATGAAAACACAAGCAATTTAAATAGTGAACTCAATCATCAAGTGACTCTTGTCTAGGTTCTTCTCTTGTTTCTTCTTCATCTGTTAAACTTGCATCAATGGTTATTCCAGGTACATCATCCCTAAACCAAATATTTTCATCTTCATTAACCGTAAATTGATCAAACATTGGACTTCTTAATTGATCATCCAAGTGCTTTTCCACATCTTCATTCTCTGGATCCCCATATATATCAAACAAATCTCTAGGGGTAGTGTTAGTAACAACATGCCAATCATCATTTGGGTCTTTTGTATAATACACTTGCTTTACTTGAGATACAAATACAAAAGGATCATTTTCATAGATCAACCTTCGAAAATTTATGAGTACCAAACCAAAACCATCTTGTTTAATTTGAAACCAATGACATTTCAACAACACAAACTTGAAATGTCCATAGTAATCCAATTCAATTATGTCTTTCAAAACTCCATAGTAGGTAACATTTTCTACCAACGGATGTTCATCTTTCTTGCTTCTAAACTTGATTGTAGATGAAACAACCATAACCCCAGAATTTTGTGTTTTTCTTTCACGACTTTCAATGACAAACTTGTAGCCATTTATTGCATATGCAGAAAATCTTCTCGCAACTGTATTTGGCCCTTTAGACAACCATTTAACATCTTCACTAACATCTAAATTCCTTACTCGATCTTCAAACCATTCATGAAAAGTAAGACATTGATCTTTAGCCTTATTCCATTTTCTTGTTGAACCTTGACGATTGTGACTGAAAACAAATTCTTCATGTTGCCTACATAAAAAAATTGAATATGCTATATATGTTAAGTAAACTATAATAAAGTGTAGTAATAATATGTATTCTCGAGTATGCATATCTTCTTACTTGAGAAATGGTTTGATAGCTTCCGAATTGAATAACACATATCGATGAGCTTGCTCCCATGTAAGAGGATCCAAACTTGTCATGACTCCATCTCCTACAGGACCATCTAAACTCCTTGTTGGTTTATTGAATTTTGTTTGGATATCGTCATCTAAGTACCTTGAACAAAATGTCAAACATTCATCTGCTATATAGCCTTCTGCAATAGAACCCTCTGGATAACGTCTATTATGCACACAGTTCTTTAACTTAAGAAGAAACCTATAAGCATAAAAGTATAAAACTTAAGTACAAATATAAGAAGAAACCTACAAAACCACAAAACTATAAATCAAATTACCTCTCAATTGGATACATCCAACGGTAATGCACGGGTCCTGTAATTCTAGCTTCGTATGCTAAATGTATTGATAGATGAACCATTATAACAAAAAAAGATGGAGGGAAAATTCTTTCCAATTCGCAAAGAATCAATGCAATTTCAACATCCAAACATTCAAATAATTCAACATTGATAACTTTGGAGCATAAAATCTTGAAGAATGAGCTTAACTTAATTAAAACTCTTGCGACTTCTTTTGGTAAAACTCTTCGTACTGCTATTTTAAGTAAGTCTTGCATCAGAATATGAAAATCATGACTTTTAAGCCCAAGAAGTTTTTGCTGCTCAAGTTGAACACAATTAGAAATATTAGACCCATAATTTTCTGGAAGCTTCACTCCTTTCAAGATGCCACAAAAGATATCCTTTTCTTTTGATGAAAGAGTAAATCGTGCAGGTGGTAACAAATATTTATTTGGTTCTATTTCTATTGGGTGAATGTCCTGCCTTATACCCATCTTTACCAAGTCAAGGCGAGCTTTGATATGATCCTTTGATTTTCCATCTACATTCAATAGTGTTCCAATTACATTTTCACAAATGTTCTTTTCGATGTGCATTACATCGAGGTTGTGACGGTGCAAATTAGTATCCCAATATGGCAACTCAAATAATATACTTTTTTTGGTCCATGGATCAACATTATTTCTTTTCCTCTTTTGAGGATTTCCAAATAAATTCTCTCTTTCGCCAATTTTTTCCAATATAGTAGAACCTAATAATGGAACTGGAGCAACTCTAAATTCTTCATAGCCATCAAAACCCTTCTTATTTTTCCGCCATTTGTGATTGGAGTCCAAAAATCTACGATGACCCATGTAACACATCTTTTTACTTTTTGGCAAGTACTTGGACCATGTATCATAGTTACACACAGGGCACGCCAACTTTCCACTAGTACGCCAACCTGATAGCATAGCATAGGCAGGGAAATCACTCACAGTCCAAAGTAATGCAGCTCGAACATTAAAATATTGCTTACTAGAGGCATCATAGGTTTCAATTCCTTTCTCCCATAACTCCTTTAGCTCATCAACTAGAGGTTTTAAATAGACATCTATGCTACTTTTAGGGGAAGAAGGACCTGGAATAAGTAAAGATAACATCAAATAAGGTTGCTTCATGCAGGCCCATGGAGGTAGGTTGTATGACATTAGAACAACCAGCCAAATACTATATTTGCTACTCATTGTCTTATATGGATTAAATCCATCACTTGCTAACCCAAGCCTCACGTTTCGTGGATCCAATGCAAAATCAGGATGTAGTGAATCAAAAGTTTTCCAAGCAAGTGAATTTGCATGATGCCTTAATTTTAAAATAAGTTAAAATATTACTTTAAAATATTAAATTTTAAATTAATATTAACTATTTCAATATTATAATGAAATTAATTAATTATAAATTTATTGTTATCATTTTAAAATTTTACAATTAAGGTAAAAAAATGAAAATTATTTATTTATTTATTTATAGTAACATTTATTTAAAAATGTTACAATATCATAATAACAATATTTATAGTAACATTTTTAAGTACTTATGATAACATTTTCTAGAAGTATTACTATAATTATTCATAAGGTAACATTTTAGATAAATGTAATAGAAAAATGTTACTAAATCTAATAATTCATGTAGTGATAACCCTTAGATCTTTTAGGTGTAATGTTGAATTAAAATTGAAGTAATCATAACCATCTAAAAAATCATTTGTCAAGCTAAAATAGGACCAAGATGGTTCTTCACAAGAGATCGAGAACATGTTCAAGTGCAAGGACTTGTAACTTTTAAGAACAATCATGAATATCACAAATATTTATAGGAAACCCACTTATTTTCATGATGAAGTGCTTCACTAAAACCTTCACGACCAAAACCCTCCTTAAGGACAAAAGACTGAGGAAGGAAAGAGTACGCTCTGACTTATAAGATTTAGCTGAAGTAAAATTTTAGGTTATATTCCAAGTATTAGGTATAGGTTGGGCCGATAAATACTCCAGTCTGTAAGCGCCTTTGTCGGCATCTTGTACCACCCGAAATGGTCCTTCCCAATTAGCTGAGAACTTGCCTTCAATTTTCCTGGCATTGTTGGCCATACGCCATACCAAATCTCTATTCTGAAATGCTCTCAGTTTTAACTTAGAATTATACTTTCTAGTTGCCCTTTTCTTGGTATCGACTTCTTGGATTTGAGCTTTCTTTGGCATTTCAATAAGCAAATCCCAATCAACATGAAGACAATCTCCATTACTACTTTCGTCATATCTTTGTCGTCGAGAAGAAGGCTCACATATGTCTATTGGAATCATGGAATCAATATCACACATCAAGCTGAAGAGTGTCTCTTTAGTAGAAGACTGAGGAGCGCACTTGTATGCTCACAACACCTCTATCAGATCTTTTGACCATCTCACCTTGGTTGAGTCCAACCTCTTATAATTTTACCAAGATGATCTTGTTTGTAGCCTGAACCTGTCTGTTCGATTGAGGGTTCTCTACAAAACATGTAATGTGTTTTATACAAATGTTGGTATAGAACTCGGTTACGCCCTTATCTAGAAATTGTCTTTCATTATCTGTTATATTAGTATGTAGCACCTTATACCAACATACAATATTTTTCCACACAAATCTCTACACCTATTGGGTTGTGATGATGGCTAAAGACTTTGCCTTAATCCACTTGGTGAAGTAGTAAATGTCGACTAATAGGAACTTGACGTTTTCCTAGACCAAAAGGGCCTTTGATGTCTATTCCCTTCTTGGCAAAGGGCCACAACAAGAAAATATGATACAACTCTTCATGTTTACCATGGATTAAATTACCATGCTTCTAGCATGGTATACATTTCTTCACATATTCGGTGCAATCAGTTTCTAAGGTCAGCTAGAAGTACATGGCTCGCAACACTTTCGCCGGCATGGTCCTCGCCCTTGAGTTGTATCCATAAATACCCTCATGCAACTCTCTCATAATGTAGTCATCTTGGTCTAAGGTGACATATTTTAACAATGGGCGACAATACTTTATTCTAAATAACTCACCATCAAGTATAGTGTACATGCCTGATCTTCTCACCCATCTTTTCTCCTCCCCCTCGAGTATCTTCCCATCTATAAGGTATTAGATGATAAGCGTCATCCACATTATTTCTGCTTCTACCATCATACATTTAATTATTGCCTTAGTGAAAGGTGTCGAAAGCACCTATTGTAAAAATGGCTTGTATCGCCCTATCTTCTTGGTACTGGCCAGCTTTGAGGGCACGCCAGCTCTTATATTATGACCCTTGGGAATGTGCTCCAGCTTAACCTCTAAAAAAACATCCAACATAGCCTTTACCAAGTGATAGTACTTGAGAAACAATGCACCCTTTACTTGATATTATCAACTTTATTGCCCCTATCTCCTTTTCCAAGGAGAGTCCAACTATTAGGACATCATACTCTCGGTATGATTGTTGGAAGTCTTGAAACGAAAATGTAACGATTTCTCCAATAATACTTCTTTATGACCTGCACCTTCCAACCACTCCTCCACTACAAAAAAAAATCAAAATTATCTATAGATAATTACATATGGATTAAAATTCGTATGTAAATTAAGCTTTACATACGGATTTTACATACAAATTTTTTTCCATATATAAAATCTTGTTACATACGGGTTATTTTCATATGTAACGATAAACAAGTTCTTCTATCCTTTTTCCGTATGTAAAATCCATATATAAATGAAATAATACATTTCATACGAAATCTACATACGGATATTAAATAAAAATAAAAATAAAAATAAAATTAAAATTTAAAGAAAACTCTTTTTGTGAAAGTGAACGTTGAAGACATTAGCGAATCGACAAAGGCCTTCTACCACTTCTCATCTCTTTCAGATTGACGCCCCTCTTTTTGATTTCATCATCACTCACGTTCCTTGTTCATCTTGTGTTCATTGCTCAGATTGGCGCCCCTCTCTCTTGCGCACATTGGAGTACTATATCACTTAGGTTCGCTTCCTATAGCTTGGACAAAGAAATCGGAGCTTAGAGTGAGTTTTTCCTATTTGTACGTTGCCTTCTTGCGTGATTATTTTGTGGTTTCTATTACATTTACCCTCCTCTATTCTCTGAAGATTGAAATCCCTATTTCTGAAACCATAGGTATGGTTTGTTCCAAATCGAAGAGAGTAGCTCGAGCTCCAACTGTTTCACATTTGGTAAGCGAATTTGTAATGTGTTTCTTTCTTTCCTATCGATTTGTTATCGTTTCATATGCGGTTCGTAGTTATCGATTTGTTTATTTCTTTGCTCTTATCCCTTTATCTCGGTTAAATGAGATGAATGAGTGAATTGGGAACAATGTTGGACCTGCATTAGGTGCCCATTAGTTTTATCAGTGGTGGACTTGATTGATGAACCAAATTTTGGTTGATGGTGTTGACATTGTTCAAAACTTAGTAGCTCGAGTTATAGTTTTGCTTCCCACCTGGTCGTTATTCAGGGAAGAAGTCAATTCATTGGTTAACCTATGAAGAGTGCAGCTCTGCCCATGTTCATGTATTGATCAATTGCACTAAATTTAAGCCATACCTTGAGTGAGTATTCAAAACAAGACTTTGACAATAAATTGGAGTTTGAAAATTGTGAATCAGAACAAGACTTTGACATTGAAGATAATTATTTTGAAGTAAATAGTAAAAAAGGGGAAATTGAAGAAAACAATTGTCAAGAAGATAACGAAGAAGAGGAATTTGATGATGATGATGATGATGATTGAAGTCTAAACACATATTAGGATATGTTCTTATATATATTAATTTTTTTGTTAAATACTTATTCCTTAAAGTTAAGATTGTTATTGAAAACATTTATATACTATGTTGTTTGTTTATAGTCTTGTTATGTTGCTTTCTTTTATAATTGGTTACTATTTTCATATAATAGAAAAGGGGCAACGAAAAATAAAAGGCCAAACTATGTACTTAAAATAGATGTCCCACCCCCAACTCCTACACCTCTACTTTCACCATCCTCAGTTGTGGTCAACAGACCTACCCAATTAGGTGTCGATGCTACAGTCGTATCTTCCCCATCCCTAGTTGTTGCAACATCACCTTCTCCATTACCTATAGGGCCTTCGACATCATCAGTACCGTCACCATTGCTAGTGTCTTCACCATTGTTAGTGTCTTCCAGAGTCCATCGTTCACTTGTTGAGGAAGGTCATGAAGTATCTACCAACCAAGATGATGTGCAATCAGACATCTAGGAGGAACCCATACGTCATGCACATCTTCCTATGATTTCACCTCAGGCTCATGGGTAATGATTAATATAACAAGTTATTTGCATTATTTGTTTTATCAATTTATTGTATACTAATTATTTTCACAAAATTCTTTTGTTAAGGTTTTTTCTAGGTACGCTAGCAACCAATGCCATCACAATGACCATTAGGCAACAATACACTAAGCCATGGCCTATATGGGGTTCACTAACTAGTGAAGAAAAAGAGAGATTCTTCCAACATTTTAAAGTAAGTTTTCTCCTATTTAAAACTATAACAGACAATTGTTACATTGTTGATGTATTTTGAAATTGTCTTTACATAAAGGATGGTCAACTGGAGACCTAAAGATGAGGATCACATAAAAAATAATTTTCACTCAAAAGCCTTACATAGGCTATCGGAGATGCTTATGATAACGAGAAAAAATGGAAAAAGTTGGAGTGGATGTTTGATGAGATTTGGAATGCACTACTAGAAATTTGGAATTCTCCTCAATATCGTATAAAGTGTTTACAAGCCCGACAAAATCGGGCATCTGAAATAGGTGGGAGTTTGCATACAAGTGGATCCATTACTATACAAAATTCACATGGTAAGTGTACCAAACAAAGTTTGTTTTTCTTTCTCTATAACCCATATTAATCATGTCATGTTGTTTATAGGAGAAGGAATTAGGTCGTCCAAAAGAGTAATGGAGAATTTGTGGATGAACGATTTAGGAAAACACATGTAAGTCTAGTATTTCTATTTTTTGTTGTTTCTTTTATTAGGTTATCAATTGTATATATGAATTAAATTGCTTTTTGAATAATAGGAGGAATTTTAGAGCATATTTGTTCAAGCTAGATCAAAGGCTACATTCTGTGTTGGGCAATCTGAATCATCCCCCGTGGAACCTATAAAAGAAAAGAGAATGAGGACTAATAGTTGGGTTTTGTTGTAGGTGGAAAGAAAAAAGGGTCAAATCTATAGGATTGGAGCGGTTACTCGTACAAACAAGTGGACAAACTCACATATCATGGAATTTTAAGTCACTCTTCAAAAGATATTGTCCAACCAAAACAAGAAGTTTTGAATTATAGGGAGGACAATGAGAGGATAAGCCAACAGTTACAACAACAACAAGGACAATTTCAGTCCTTTGTTAATGTTGTCCTCCCTTTCCTTCCACTAGATGCACCAACTACATTACAACAATAGTAATAAGAGAAACAACACCAACCTAAGCAAAGCCAACCTCAACAAGACCAGGAGCAACCACAACTAAACAATCAACAAGAATGACATGACTACTTTGAATATTAAGCCTTTAGATGTTTGCACTTCTTCATTATGTTATCACTTTTAGATGATGTTTTGTTAGAGCTTGATTACCATTATGTTATTTTAGCACTTTTATTAGAACTATATTAGCACTTTTAGATTGAATTGTTGGCACTTATTTTGTTTATAAGTTGGATTTGTATAATGTTATATTATCTTTTATTTGTATTTTACATTGTTTATAATTAACTTGGATTTGGGTTAAATGAAATGTTGTTTGCTGGTGTCAGTGAAATTTCATTGCAATTGACAAGAAATGTAAAAAAAAATGGAAATAAAGAGAAATAAGTTTTTAATTTGAAAAGTATATTATTACATACAGATTACATACGGAATAAACTGTATGAATTTGACGCAATATTATATACGGATTATTTTGTACATATTACATTCAACATTACATATGTATTTTTTTCGTATGTAAATTACATATGGATTATTCTGTATGTAATATACAAAATATATCTTTGTCATTACCTGTGAATTTTTTCGTATGTAAATTACATACGAAATATTCCGTATGTAAGTCATCGATAATTACAGATGAAATATTTCGTATGTAAGTCAACGAAAATTACATAATGAATAATCTGTATGTAATTTACATACAGATTTTAATACCTACAAAAACAATTTGTATGTAAAGCAACATATGAAATTTTTTCCATATGTAAGTTTATCAATGCCCGGTTTACATACAGGTTTGTTTTTGTATGTAATTCGTAGATAATATCTAATTACATAATGATTTTATGCATTAAATACAGATTTTTTCCATAGGAAATTTCATTTTTCTTTGTAGTGCTCAATCTAAAGCTCACTAGCAAAATCCACCAAGCACTTTGACTTTATGGACCCTTTCTGCTCATGTCGAATATGGAATTTGGATAACTCCAAGACCCAGGATGTCATTTTGTCGACCATGTCGAGTTTTTGCAATATTTTTTAAATCGGGTAGTTAGTCTTTACCATTACTTCATGGCTCATAAAATAAGGCCTTAGCCTTCTCGTTGTCATTAGTAGTGATACGACTAATTTCTCGACCATCTAGTAACGAGTTTTAGCATTAGTAGCGATAGGGCTACTAGCTCCCTATCATGCACTTGCACCAAAGTCTCATTAATGACAACCTATATTGCAACGATATAAACTAGGAATGGCCTTGATGTATTCAATTTTTGAAGCACCAGTGGGAGGTTAATCCAACTTTGATGTCCTCGAACCTGGCCTGGAAGTCTTTGTCCCATCCAATTCAACAATTTCAGTATTGGCTTCGTCTTTTCAGCTAACCTTGGTAGGAAGCGAGATATTGTCCTCAACCTTCCTATTAGCCTTTGAACTACTTTGATGCTTTTATTGCCCATCATATTAATGATAGCCCTGCACTTCTCGGCATTCGCCTCTATTCCCAATGGGTTAGCAAAAAACCTAAAAACTTTTCTCTATCAACACCCAAAATACATTTCTCTGGGTTAAGCCATAGATTATATTCCTTAAAGGCTAAAACACAACAAACAAGTCCTTTTTGTGTTGAGAATGGGTGAGTTATTTGACCATTATGTCGTCTACAAAAATCTCGACGTTCTTGCTGATGAAATGGAAAAATACCTTGTCCATGAGCCGCTAATAGGTTGCGCCTGCATTCTTCAAACCAAACGACATTACTTCATAATAGTAATTAGCTTCCTTTGTGATGAAAGTTGTTTCGAGTTTGTTTGATTCAACCATGGAGATTTGGTTATACCCCGAGTAAGCGTCTAGAAAATTTAGCACATTATGATCGACTACGCCATCATCCAGTCAGTCTATACTAGGCAAGGAGTAAGCATCCCTAGGACTAACCTTGTCTTCTCTCCTAGTTTGCTCTTCTTCTGTGATATTGGCTTAGCCTCCTTGAATACAGACAACCTATGGCATATGATGGCGGTAAACTCTAGTTGAGAATTTTAGTCCATTAGGCTTAAGCCCCAAAAGCCACAACAATTTTAGTCCATTGGGCTTAAGCCACAACAATTTTAGTCCATTGGGCTTAAGCCCCAACATCACATAAAATCAAGTTTTAAAAGTGCTATCCACCTGTGTGACCTTTTGGCAAGTGCACTAAGTCGATTGTAGAACAACCGAATAGGGGTTATCATATCCACGTGGATTTAGCAAGTATGTTGATAGTTAGCTTTTCAGTTTTTTATTTTAGTTTTTATAAAGACTACATGTAATATAGATAGTAGTAATTAGATAGATTGAGTGAAGTAGAGGCAATGTTTAGATTTCATCTCATCTTCTACTAATGCACCACTACTATCTTGTCTACTTGATATGCAATCATTCAATATCTAAGGATTACTCTTTCTATGTAGATCTACGCCCATTTCTACAACCAAGAACCTAAGGACTTCAAACGCAGTGCGATTTCTCCATTCCTGGTTGAATGAATCCTTGTTTTATTGTGCAAGACTTTTTCATCCATCACACTCTCTAGATCTTGTGGAAGCCTCTAGCAAAAGTGTGGTTTGATTGGACCTCAATTTGAGACTTGTCTTCCAACTCAATCCAAACCAATGAAATAGGATGAGTTTTCAATTCATCAACACAAGTTGAGACAAATCTTCTAACTAAATTCAAACCAATAAAATAAGATGAGTTGTCAATTCATCATTAAGCATAAATCAAACCACAAACTATTGAATGAAAGTATAGATAAATACCCAAGAAGTAGGAGGATGGAGAATTATAATTGATTACATAAAACTTGGACAAGAGAGAGTTCAACTACTCATAGAATCTAGACATAGAATCTACAATAAGAATATCTCTCTCATGCCTCACAAACCCTTTTCTACTCTATTGTTATATTTATAATTCTCCACCCAATGCCTAGAATGAGAACATGAGGTCTAAATTTATAGGAATTTTTGGGCGGTGCTCAACCCAACTTTTGGCGCTCAATCACACAGGTTTCTTCACAAGTAGGTTTCTTTCTCAACTCAGCCCCTTATCCTGGTGCTTAGCACTTGACCTTTCCTTCTTATGAGGGTTTTATTAGTTGCTCAGCCTCATGGATTTGTGCTCCAAATTTCCTTGCAATGAAGGTTTTCTCATGTGGCTCAACTCCAATTTGTTTTGCTCAACTAGCAAGTCAAAATATGTTGTCCCTTCTTTTCTACTTCCACGACTTAGGTGCATAATTGATATTTATCTCATATTCATTACAAAATAGCAAAAGATCAATACAATTCATAAAACTCCAATTCTCAATACCTCATTTTGTATCTTAAGTTAAGGAGGTTTGCTTTATACACAAATAATTTGATACATGATAAGTGTCAATTTCAATTAGAAAATTAATTATTCTTGACACTTATCAGCATTCTACCCTTGGGTATACATGGGAAGGTATGCAGTCATCCATGCAAACAAGTTCACATTCTTGGTCAGGAAATCGCTTATTACTTTCTCTCCTTCTCCTTTCAAAGTTACCCCCATCTTGAGGCCTTGACTTCTTGCAAGGGAAAAAACTTGGTTTCTCGAACAGGTTCAACTCTTATATCATTTCCCACTCTAGGGCCTAGGTTTTCTCCTCCTAAGACCAACTTAGCAAGTTCTGCTCTCTCAATGTTGCTTTGATTGAATTGAGGGAATGGTAGTTGTAAGTTCGCGATGTAGCATTCAGGAGTCATCCTATAATACCCATGGATCATGATAATATTAGTTGATGCTCAGGGGAATTTCATGAAAGGTGGGGAGTGGATACGATCATGTCAAGATGGTTTAGGGATATGCGTCCCAAGAGGATGTTGTATGATGTGTTGGCGTCTACCACCAAATATCGGTTTGATATCATTTTGTCAGCTCTCCTCCAAAGGTGGTGTACAAGTCTATATATCCATTGGTGTTCACCCTTTCTTCTGAAAAGTCTATTATAGGCTTGTCATGAGGGTCCTACTTCCTTTGCTCCAACCATTATGCTTATTGTAGATACCATATAATGCTCTCTTCACAAAGTATGCTTTGTGGCCCACGGTGGGTGCCAAAATGTTCTTAGAGGATCAAATATATCTCTTAAAGACAATTTTCAATACTTCACGTGTACTCCAAGGTATCACCTCTCTTCCTTGAACTAGGATGTTCTAAGTACTCCTCTCCTCAAAGTCAAAAGGGAGATGTGCATGCAGAAGACACTCTAGCACTCAAGTCGGCCAAGTATGTCAGAAACCAGTAAATGCAATAATTAATGAGCCTCATATATTTACCTCATGCAATATGTTGTTTATACCATATTTATTGGCCTTTTACCCCTTTTACCCATATGGGCCTGGGCCATGTGGCATGATCACCTTGATTAACATGCTTTAGCTTTTCTTATTAATTTAATCATATTTTTCCAACATTAATCAGTCTAGCTGATGTGGTCTAATTCTGGCCGAATGCATCTAGGCTGAGTACATCTGAGCCCATATGACCAAGATGTAATCAAAGATATACGATACATAAACCATATGCCTTATACATTTTGGAGAATGGTCTCATTTGTAGTTTTAAATTTTAATAATAAATATATATATATATATATATATATATATATATATATATATATATATATATATAGCCGATATTTGCTAATGAAGAGTCACTACATCAATAATTGAAAATTTTGTAATAAGTGGGCAAAGTAGTTTTATGGTAAAAACCGGTGCTCACTATGTTTTCATCTTTTAAGATTTGGTAAGTGAAGATGTGTTTATGAACTTTAATGTTTAAATTAAAAACTAATTTCAAATCAATAATATTGAGTAGTTTAAATCTTGGTAATTAATGGTAGAAATTAATTTAGACTTTAACTCACAAATCAAAAAATAATAATAGAGATTATTTTAGATATTAATACTTTTAATAGAGATTATTTTAGATATTAATACTTTTAATTTATAAAACGGTGTATAATTTAATCAATATAATAACTAATTATTTTTTATTTTTAAATTTAGTTGCTATTTAATATTTTCTTATAATGATTCCCTCGTAAAGTTCTAATTAAATTTACCAAACAAAATTACTTTTTACCTAAATAACATAAGAACATTCTCACCTTCAAACTAACTTAATCATTGTAGTAAGTAAACAAAATCTAGAGAACAATTCTGCTTGAAGATATTGAATCATAGAAAGTAAATTGTAAATCATGTCAAGCATATTACATGTAAAGCACTTGTCCCCGCAAATGAAGAATAATTCTCCAATGTTCCTGCAAATACTTCTTTTCCTTTTCCTTTTTCTTATTTTATACCAAATTTTGTATTGCTATCATTCTAGAGAATGTGATTCCTCACTCCACTACCAACAATGTTGTTGCATGTTCTTCCTTTTCCTTAATTTCACACAAATAAACCATCACTTCCATAAGAACTTTCCCAAGCTTAATTTGCAAGAACTAATGGTCACAGAAATTTGTAAAAAGAATACCACTCAACTGTATCAGATTCTGTAATATGCCCCTTTTATAAAGGAATGATAACTTTAATATAAGAATGTGGTCGCTTTAAATATATGGAGAGTGTGAATTTGGAAATGTTTGGTAGAAGTTATATAAAGACATTTCTACATTAGTTATTTTAGAAGTTTACATCACATAGTACATGTTTGTTTTCTTATTTTTGGGTAAAAAGAGTGAGAAGATTTAATTTTTTTTTACAGGAATAAATTTATTTTCTAATAAAACTTTTCAATTTCATTTTCCTTTTTTTTTTTCAAATGAAACAAAAGCTTAACTATAGTTGTAGTTCTTTACATTTAAATTGAGTTAGATTTCAATGTTACAAATTTCAAAAAAAAAAATTAATCTCTTACTTTATAATAATTTGGTTTAATCCCCTAAATTTATTGTTTACAAACTAGTTTTGAAAAATCATTTAGTGTTAGAAACTATTTTTTTAAGCAAAATTAAATAACAAATTTTTTTTTAAATTTAGAAGATCAACACGGAATTCACTCTATATGTCAAAAATTAAAGATATAAATTTAAATTCAAATAAATTTAAATTTTTTTACCAAATATCTTTTTAAAGAGAATAACCTTTCCCATTCATAGTACTTACAAGAATATCATTCTCAAAATTGTAACTTTTTTCCCATTAAAGAAATGCTCAAAATCTTTGCTAAGAAAATTAACTTGAAATTTTTTTACTTTTATAATGTTTTATCACATGTGCCATTTAACTTTTTTAGACATATAGCACACTTCCCTTTTTTTATTACCACCATAGCATACTGTGCACAAAAATTACACAGATACCACGCTTTTCATTTTTAGTTGGAAAATTTAGGGACCCAAATTCTGTGATTTGTCGGTGCAATTTTTTTCTAATCCCGATTGGAATTCGGTTCCCACGAAACCGAATCATGAACTGGTAAATATTTTTTTTTTCGTTTTCTTAGAAAATAGATGTATTAGAATTTTTGAATTTTTTTTAAAAAAAAATAGATTTAGGTGTTATTTTCTTTATTTTCGTTTTTTCAGCAGATGGTTAAATTAGAGGTTAAAAAATTTTAAAAATACATTTAGTATTGTGTATTAAGTTATTTTAGGTGTTATTTAGAAAAATAAAGAAATAAATCTAATTTTATTTTGTTTTTGAATTTTTTGACTTAAAAATAGATATAGCATTGTGTATTGAGTTATTTTAGGTGTAATTTGGAAAATATAAAAGTAAATCTAATTTCTTTTTTTGAATTTCTTGATTTAAAAAAATAATTTAAAAATAGATTTAGTATTGTGTATTAAGTTATTTTAGGTGTAATTTAGAAATATAGAAGTAAATTTAATTTAAAAGAAAATTTTTTAATAGATGTTTGAAAACAAAATTTGTATGAATTATAATAGAAGTAACCAAAGTAAAAATAATTATTGTATAAAAATTGAAATTTTAGTTTTCTTTTAATTTTTGGTAATTTTTAAAAATTGTATATTAAAAGGTTACAAAAAATAATTAGATTTGTATAGTTAGTTTTTTTTTATGTGGTAAGAATTTTTGTGGTAGTAATTTGTAATGTTGAAATATTTTTTGAAAACAAATAAATTCCAAAATATAGATTGATTAAAAAAAATTTAAACAATATTATTTTGAAAATAAAGGCAACGAATATTGATTGCACTTATTTTACAAACGTACAAAAGCAAAAATTTATCATTATATTGAAAAAAATTGTAATAAAAAAAGTTATAAAAAAATATCGAAGTAAATATATTTAATAAAATAGAATTATGTGATAGAAGTAAAAAAAAACATTGCAAATTTGTAAAAAAGTAATTAAAAAATAAAGGAAATTACTAAAATAATTTAAAACCCTTGCATTATACTATTTAAAATACTTTTTTATTTGTTTTTGGTTTAGGTAAAATAAGTAACTATGACGTGGGCACACTAAAAGATAATAATAAAATATGTACCATTGAATGGAATTAAGGCTAAATTGATTGAATATAATTAAAGCTATAACATAAGCTCAGTGGCTGGTTGTGGATCATCTAAGTCCAGGATTGTTAGGACAATGAATTCTTGTGTGTTCTTCTGTTCTACAATAAGAACACTTTCTTAATTGTCTTTCTTCCCTAATGTTCATCTCAGTCCTAATTCTACTTAATTTAGGACGACCGCTCTCACTCCTTTTTGTGGCAAGATGAGACCAAACCTGTGGCCCTTGGAATGGTGGCCAATATTCTTCATGCCTTAACTCGCCAAACAAATTGTCATATACTTTCATGATGACATCCAACCTATAATGGGGACTGATGTACGTGTTAAAGTCGTGATGTGCATGCTTGCAAGCTACAATAACATGAGAACAGGGTAGATGGATTTTTTGAAACTTTCCACAATCACACCATCTTTCATCTAAGCTGACTACAAATTTTCTGTTGGACGTACTTCTTTGAGATTCACCATCTCCTCCACTCTGAATCTTGTGGAATTTCTATCAAATTCAACAACCATGTGTGTGTTTGACTTGGAGTCTACATCTTGTAGGAAGTTGGTTGCATATTCAGAGTACACATGACCAGCATTCACCATTACAGTTATTTGTCTGCCTCTTTTAGTGAAGTAGGTTTTGCACTTGGTGTAGGTGACCAATATTATGGAAGAAATTGACAAATTCCTTGTCTTCTTCACAACAAAATTTATTGCTTCAGCCAGATTTATTGTTAAGTGACCCCACCTTTTTCCTTGGTTGTATGCAAGACACCACTACTTCCTTGGAATTTGGTCAATCCATGTTGCTGCTTCTAGGTTATCTTCCCTGATGATGTTGTAGTAGTAGTTACACCGTGGCTCGATCAGTGTGTACGCTACAAATATAATTTTAAAAACAAATTATTTAATAATAATGGGGGTGAATAATTAACAGCCAAAAAAATGAAAAAGACAATTTTTTTCATGTAATAACTTATCCATATTGACGAGGTCCTTTTTTAAAGTTGTATTCTGGAATTTTCTTGTAAAATTGTATGCAATGTGTCGAATACAAAACACCTACACGTAGTTCCTTTAAATATAGCCATTACTCGGTCTGTTGAATGTTGCACTGATTGAGTTGTGGCGGTCCGTCATTTAGCATAAATTTTGTTAAGGCTTAACATGCCTCTTAAGGTTTTTAAGGAAAATAAATCAAGCTTCAACCGTTTCACCCTCTACTATAGCAAATACAATGGGGAAAATGTTGTTTCTCCCATCTTGTGCAATAGCTACTAGAAGGGTTCCCCTACACCTTTTGTATAGAAGGGTTCCGTCGACTTGCACAATTGGTTTGCAATATGGGAAGCCATCAGTGCATGGTTCGAATGTTCATAAAACTCTTTGAAAGTTTTTTTGGTTTTCTAGGACCTCCTCCCCATGTGTAATTGGACTAATTTTCAACGTATATAAACCCAGGCAAATAAGTTTACATGACTTGTAGTAGGCATGACAATCGGTTATACGATTGTTCCCAATTTCCGTACACATCTTCAATTTCTTGTTGTTTCGCCAATCATGCCTTTCTTTAGGTTGTGTTATACCCATAGAGGTATGGATGGAAGAAATTATTGTTGCAATTGGTGTGGACAAGTCTAACTCCACCATTTGTCTTACATGTTGGGAAATTGTTCTTGAGCCCAGGTGTTTGTGGTCATGTGTTATGAGTTGTGTGGCAAATGTGTGCACACCTTCAACCTTTCTGATTTCCCATACTTGGTTCCTTGCACGTAATATTGTCTGACATTTCCAAGGACACACCTGTTGTGCACATTGCACCCCCAACCTTGTTGTGTTTGAGTGTGTGGTTTTGTAGGTGCAATGGTTTGTTACGTGGTGCATGTTTAAAGCATCTAATAGTTGTTCCTTAGTTTCGAACCTCATTCCTTAGGTAAGTATATCGACATCGTGGTCAAAGTTGTCATGCATCATTATGTGGTGGTGGTCATATGCGTCTAGGAATTCCTGGTGTGGGATTTGGTTGTATTCTTCATACAATTCGAAGTGTTGTGGTGGGTTGTATGGGACATGTGTATTAGAGTGTTATTGTTGTATAAGGTGGACGTTTAGGTTTTGGTCATGGTCATCAGGTTGATTAAAAAAAGTATGTCGTCCTCATCTTCACTAAACGGGTCTAAGGACATTGTAGGTAGACCTAGGTTTTCAACTTCTACGGTAGTTGGAGGAGAGAACCTTTGGGTGTTGTGATATGGTGGTGACTGAAAAATATTTGAGGTTGACAGACCAATTAGTAGTTCGGTATATGACTGTATATTATTTCCCTATTCCCTTAGGTAGGTAGTGTTAAGGTCAAATGGTTCTTGTGTGGCTTTGATGTTTGGTCATGGATTATGCACATCAAAATGTGTTAAAGAATTTGGTTTGGAAGGTCTCCTACTTGAGTTGTAGGTGATGCAGAGTTCAATAGATGTAACAGTTGGGGTGGCCTATATCATGTCGAAAGCGCCATCTAAGTCCTCGTCGTCTTGGATTTGAGCGGTTGTGTGTGTGACATGTTACCCACAAACTTTAGTAGGAAATTTGAAGTGAATGAGTGAAACTTCATCCCTTAGATCTTTGTTTGCCTTGTCCATTATTATGTGATTAAGTTTGGACAACTCGAAACCTCTATGGATGCGGACCATGATTGTCTTTGCAGATGCAAAGGAGACACCAGTTTGAGGGTCATTAGCAATTTCTCCATTGTCGTAAACGTCGACAAACATTGAACCTTCCATTTAACCTTGTGGTTGAAAAGGAGTTTCGATGATTTTTTAGAGCGAGGAGAAATTGCAAGATTCAATTTGTGAGTTTAGAATGTGGTGGTGAAGGTAGTTTTTTATACCACAAATTAAAGTGATCATGTGACTTTCCATCATGTCATCATGTGAGTTGCACGAGCTTCAATATTATCATGTGACTGGACACCACTACGGTGTTCAAATGGATAATAAGGTAGTTTAATGATTTATTACATGATAATTAGGTAGTGTTCTTGTGTTTGTAAGAGTCAACCGTCTTTAGCACAATTTTGATCATTAGTAATGGTAAAACTTAATCATTCCAAATGTTTCATTGGTAAATCTTTAACAACAACATTTTAACAACAACTCAACAAGTTAAATGATCTTAAAGACCATGTTAAAACATATAAATAAAACTAAATAAAAACAAAGTTGTCACACTTCTCAACCTTCATGAAGTTGACATAAAAAGATATTGTCGTCGTAGGGATCATCATTGAGTGCTAATGAATGACATGTTGAAGATCTTCGTGATTCCTTACAAAAAGAAACTCGTCAATACCTTCCTCGACAGATTCAGGAGGGACATGGTACCACAAATAACTTAGTTGGGGTTCAAATGGTTCCATCAAATGATTCTTATTATGATACGCATATGGTGAAGAGTAACCCCGTGTGGAATTGTATATAAGTAGAACCTTCCACATTCAAAATCAATAGCAGTAGTAAACAAATTATATGCATTGAACTCCTCACAAAAAACCATTTTTACTTATTGTAATAGAACACTCCACAAGTTTCAAACTAAGCAACCACAACCTTAAATAAAACTAAATAACTTCATCTGGATAGCGTGTCAAGGAAGGTATTAAATTTAACCACTGTCAAAGCTGACGCATATTTCAAATACATGGTCTCACTTGCACCTTCCCATTATCACAAGACTTGCCAACTTTATTGGGAAGTGTCAAGGCTGATTTATTAACCTAGACTTGTAAAAGCTGACAGATACTACAATTGGGATAACGTGTCAAGGAAGATATTTAATTTCATCACTGTAAAAGCTAACACATATTTCAAATACATGGCCTAACTTGCACCATCTAATTAAGACAAGACTTGTCAACTTTATTGGGAGGTGCCAAAGCTGATTTATTATTTTACCCTTGTAAAAGCTGACGAATACTTCAATTGGGATAACGTGCCAAGGAAGATATTTAATTCCACAACTGTAAAAGTTTATGGATATTTTAACAAGACTTGTCATTATGACAAGACTTGTCAAGCTTTATTGGGATAGTGTTGCAAGCCAGATTTAATATTTGACCACTATAAAAGCTAAGAGGTACTTTAATTGGGATAGCGTTCCAAAGAAGATATGTAATTCCACAACTGTAAAAGCATACTGATATTTTAAATACATGGGCTTATACAGTGTCAAAGCTAACATATGCTACAATAAATGGGATTATGCTGTGTAAAAAAATAATGCCCTCAAAGGCACCCTGCATTAGGACAAGACTTGTCAATGCTATTGGGATAGTGTGCCAATAAAGATACATAATTTGACCACTTGAAAATTTAATGGATACTTCAACACATGGCCTTACACAGTGTATTCATTAATGGTATCACATGCAACCTGACACTATGACAAGATGTATGAACTTTATTGGGATATCGGGTCATATAAAGCTTATTTGAATCCATAACAAGACCCACGACTACTTCCCTTATAAATACAGAAACTCCAAAATCAACTTAGTATACTCTGGTATTGCATAACAAACCTACCAACTACAACAAATATCAAAAGATCAACAAATCCAATTGTTTGACATGGAACACTTTGGCATCAACACCCAAGAGAACTATTCAAATTCCTTCCTTGTAGCCTTGTTTTCCAATGGCCAAATGATGCAATGCGAAGATGGTGTGAAGTTCCGTTGTGAAAGTCCAAAACTCTTTTGCATACCATAAAATTGCACATTCAACATTTTGAGCCTGAAAGTATGCTCAACTATAGGAGTTACAACCACCACATCCATCCATAAGTTGTACTTCGAAAGACCCACATTGAATGAAAAAGGAGCCATTATGTATGATGCTCTTCAAATCTCAACAGATGATGACGTTGTAGAAATCATTCATTGTAAGTCTCATCTACCCATTAACATAATAATTGAATTGATTGTTACGTTTACAAGGTTTGTTGACAAAATACTTAGTCTTCTACAACCAACTCCATAATCCTCTTCCATAATCCCAAACCCTATCCTGCGTTCACCAGCAAAGTTATATTAAAGAGGACCTCTTAGACGGGCAGGCATCACAGATAGCACATATGGTTATGGGCTATACTTTAGATCAAACACTACTGTGACGATGTCAATCCTCCACAATTTTACCTTTGATGAGCTTCTACAGAAAATAATGCAAAGAATACATTATGGGACCTGTTTCGTTATAACTCATATTGACTACCTTCGTCCCATGAGGATAGTCAACAACAAACTTATTCATGACACGACTGAAATCAAAACAGATAGTGATGTTGCACAAATGATCAAGCGGTAAAAAGAAGTTCCACGTTTCGACCCGTTTGTGGCATGTCCTAACACTCGGCAATATATTGAATTGTTCTCAACCAATTTATAATCGTTTATTTATTAGGATATTTAAAATTAAAGAAATTTTAAGTTTATATTTAAAGTTAATAACTACTATTTTATTTCACAATATAACTATAAGTTTTACATTATTTATTTGTATCCAAACACAAACACTTTATCAATTAAATTATTATAAAGAAATCCAAGTACAAAAATATAAATAAAAAAAAATTCTTACTTCCACTTACTTTTTTATTTTAAATATTCAATAAACATGAAAAAATAAATAGTATAACACCACCTCGTACATTGTTAATTATTTTTACTTTTGTTATCTTTATTACAATTCATCATTTTTTTTTCCAAAATTACTATTCTAAAAAAATAATACTCAACAAATTAAAAAAATAAAATAAAATTAGATTTACTTTTATATTTTAAAATTACACCTAAAATAACTTAATACACAGTACTATATCTATTTTTAAGTCAACAAATACAAAAAGAAACTAAAATTAGATTTATTTTTTTCATTTTCATAAATAACACCTAAAATAAATTAATACATAATACTAAATCTTTTTTTTTAAGTAACCTTTAATTCAACCATTTTTAAGAAAACGAAATTAAAAAAATAACACCTAAATCTAATTTTTTTAAAAAAAAATCAAAAATTCTAATTCATCTATTTTCTAAAAAAAGGAAAAAAAAATTATTACCAGTTTAGAATTCGATTCCTGAGAATCGAACTTCAACAAGGATTAGAAAAAAATTGCACCTGCCACTCACAGAATTCAGGTTCTTGAATATCGAATTCCCAACTAAAAATGAAAAACGTGTTATCTATGTAAGTTTTGTGCAACATAATATACTATATGGTGGTAATAAAAAAAGGGAAGTGTGCTATATGTGTAAAAAAATCATGCAAATTCTATCACAACAAAGACATGAGGAGAATTCAAACATCAAATCACAATTTGAGAAGCTTATCCCTTTAGTAGTTTTTGCATTGTTATTTTTCATCAAATAAACAAACATAAATTAATTTGTCACATTTTTTCATGGTGGTCCCTTTTATGTTAAAAAAATAACGAAAGACAGGAACCATGTTCAATAATTGAATTAAAATCTATAATGAAAGCTACATATGCAATGTGAAGATGAAGAGTTGTATGAAAAAGATTGCATGAATATAATAATGAAGATGTGTCTTTAATACTTTATAGCAAAGCTACTTGTTTATATTTAGTTGTAGTTGGTAAGCTGTCTCTTATATATACAAAAAAATGTCTCTATCACTAACCAAAACTCACATGTAATAAGAGGAATTCCGTATTGGAACATCACTAACAGATAAGGAATGTGTCATTGAAAATTATTTAACAAAAGTTTTTAGATTAAATTTCATTATTTTAACTCTCTATTTTAATTTTAATTTTATGTAATTTCGGTTGAATGAATTATACTTTTTCTTTTATTTTACGTATAAGATTCATTTTAGTTATTTATTTAATTACCTTTTAAAATTTATGTCGATTTGATTCTCTCTATTTTTTTCGATTTTTAAACATAACTTATAACCTTATTCTTTATTGATTTATGGCATGAAATAATTTGTTCCATAAGATTCACTTCCATGAAAATTACAGAATTCGGTTGATGTTCGAATAAAAAATAATTTTTTTTTTCTTATTTGAAAAACATTTGATTGGAAAAATGAGTCTCGTTAGCAACACTAGAATGATACTAGAATTTTCAATTTTCTGATTGCGTGTGATTATCACCATGTTGATTACTTTTTGTTTGAACTTATAAATTGGATTTTATAGCTTAATCTAGAGATAAATGACTCACGTCTTAAATCGATAAAAGTTTTGTCAAAGTTAAATATCATCACCATTTATTGACCCAAATTTAAAAGATAAATTATTGAAATAATTTTCAAAACAAATAAAAGATTAAAATAAAACTTAATAATAAGATAAAGGGCGATTTATCTTTCTTACTTTTTAAATAAAAAAATGTGTGAATATTTCCAATAATAATTTAATATTATCATGTTTGTCAATGATTTGCTTACGTGGATCTACATCATAGACAATTGTGCATGGCATAGACCCTATCAGTATTTCAGAAAAGCACAAAACAGGGTCAGCATATCTTGTTCTTGTTGCAAGACAGAACAAAAGATTCAGATATTTGTGCACCCTCATGCTAATCATGATTTGTAAAACTAATTGCAATTAATTAATTAATTAATTAACCTTATCAATTCTTTTACTGTGTAGGCTATCTGAAAGTACATCAATCACTCTATATGAGATGTAATAGTCTAATAGCTAACCCTAAAACTCTAATTAGAAAAGAAGTTTTAATTTCCTAGTGTTAAAGTTTGCAAAAAAATAAGTTTACACCCTAATTAGAAAAGGAGATTTATTTTCCTAGTGTTAAAGTTTGCAAAAAGAATTAGTTTAGACATGTTTGGTTTTTGTAAGTGAATTATAAACTAAAAATCACTAAAAGTTATTTATGTTTTCTAATATAATTATTATGAAATTAATAAATTTATTGTATGTGATTTATTCAACGTATACATTTTACACGGAACTTATCAATTATATACACAGAAAAAAGATAGTTGTGCTAAACCTAAAGTTTCAGCAAAATGTTATCCGAACATTAATTTACCTTATTTGACGCTTAAAAGTACACCCACGTTGATAAAAGATAACGTGGGTTTGCCATCGTGGTGGGACCAAGTGATATATGCTTTTTATAGGCGTCTCTCATGAAAATCACATTTTTCAATTTTTTACAATAACTTGTGGAAGTAATCGAATTCAGTCTAATGAGTAGGGTGGTTGACTAATTTGGAGGTAATTGTACAAATTATTAATCGTAATAGAGTTTTGAAATGAACTTTTGGTAAGGGTTATTATTTTGGATTGGTAATGGTTACTTTTGAGTGATTTTAAAAAATTATTAAAAGTTAATATATAGTTTTTGGACCACTAGATTATGATCGGCCACAAACAAAACGAGTGATAATAATTTGTTGAGTTCTTTTTATTATTTAGAAATAATAATACTACCGAATTATATCAAGACATGTATCAATGTTGAGATATTGGTATCGAGAAAATTTGGTTGACTCAAAAGAAATTGAAGGATATGAAGGAATCTAAAGAAATAAAAGAATTGAAGAAAATGAAGTGAAGGGAAAAAAATATCTAGAAGTGAATGACTATATAGAATATCTAGAAATTGTCAAAAGGATGATCAAAAAGGAGTCACGGGATTATTTAAGAAAGAGAAAAACTTACACTAGTGCAGTATCCCCTTTTGGCCTCGGTTATTTTCGAGATTCTGCCTCGGTTTAAGAACCGAGGCATATTAAAGCGAGGCCAAAAGGCACCTCTTTTGGCCTCGGTCATTACCCGAAGCCATAGATTCCTTTTCTGCCTCGGTTGCAGAGAAATCGAAGCCATAGATTCAATATTGTTTTAAAAAAAAATAAATTCACAGGACCGAACTTCATCTCGCCGGCAGCACCCATCGCGAATCCTTCGCGCAGTCCACCAAGCAGTGACGAGAACTCCATTGTTCAGCCATTGATGCCGCAACAGCAGCGAAAATCGTAAC
>Ga0214544_1001278_pt1 | contig 51514 bp, 26 predicted proteins | sample CNSS3metaG_FD_160074 | JGI IMG/M metagenome (GOLD analysis project Ga0214544, IMG submission 160074) | Root nodule microbial communities from cowpea collected in UCLA plant growth center, Los Angeles, California, USA - CNSS3 | ecosystem: Host-associated > Plants > Roots > Nodule | place: USA...
AAACTGTTAAAAATTAAAAAAAATTAAAAAAAATATTACAAAATATTAAAAAAAAAAAAACAGAAATTGACACGTGACGTTGACTTTAACACTGTCTGGTCAAAGTTAACTGTGATGACTAAATTAAGTCATTTTTAAGAAAATGAAGACCAAATTGAGACAACGAAAAACTTGAGGACCAAACTGAAATTTCATAATAAATAGAGGGACTAAAAGAGTAATTTAACCTTATATTTATTAAAAATAAAGTAAAATATTAAAAAAAAACTTGATAAATAGAGAAAAAAAAAAGAGCAGAAATAAATGATTTTTTCAAGAAGCTTCTAAAAGTAACGATCAATTTTCAAAAATATAATAAATAATTATATTTTAAAAGATAAAATTAATATTTTGAAATGTGAAGACAAAAGAGAGAATTTCTATTGTTATAAATATCATATTATTAAAAAAATTAAAATAAATAATTTAAATAATAAATTAAAAGTTTATCAATAAATAAGCGAAATGCGGTGCATTAATGGGTAAAAATAAGTGAATTATGGAGAGGAAACAATAATGCAGGAACCATAATCTTACCTGTCTGCATTAGTCTTCCTTACCTTTAAATGTTAAATGGGCAATAATGAAGTAAGATTTGATATAAATATATGGGTTGAAGGAGGGGTGACGTGGATATCATGATCATCCTAAATCCTAAATACAATTATGACTTTTTATTTCCTTTTTTTCCAACTTTTGTTGAAAAATTGTAAGTAGAATTTATCTATGTTTTTATTTCAGTTAAGTTTTAATTTTTTAAAAATTTATTAATTAAATATTTAGTATCGTATCAATGTTAAAAATATGTTATGTGGTGTCCGTTTGTAGTTTTTCTTTTTTACTTTTTTTTTCAAAAAAAATTTGCCCATATATTAGGAGACGTTGATAGCGTCACGTGTTAGTGTTAATATTAATATCGCGTGTTAAGTGTCATTATTTTATATTTAAATTAAATTTAATATATATATTTTTTATTTAATTTAATTCTAATTTCTTTTAAATAAAATAATGTTATCCCGTTATCCCTCTTCAAATTAAAATAAAATTTGTATAGATCTTATAATAATATTTTTATTAAAATTTACTTTCTAACATATTAATTATTTAAATTATTGAATATTTGTATTTTTTTAATTAATAACAAAAATTGATTTTTTAAATTATTTTTATTTTTCATAAAAGAGTAAGTATTTAGAACTATTATATTATTCATGCATATATTTTTTATAAATAATTTATTTAAATAAAATCTAATAATATTGTTAGAGGTGATTTAAAAATGATTTTAGAAGTATTTAATAAAAAAAATCAATTTTAAGATAAATATCACCATAACATTTATTCAAATAATAAATTTGGTCTTAATCTTGAGAGTGTCAACATTACTCCATTTTAAAAAATTTAAAAGTTGATTGAATCGAGACCACATACATATGGACTGAATCAAATACAACACAATGACATTTGACACGCAGCACTAACATTGTAAGGTGAGGATTGTTGCATCTACCTTACTTATCTACACCCCCTCACAACATAATGACATTTGCACTTAGTGGATGTTTTGTTAGTGGCCCGATAGCGGGTGTAACATAATGTCCAAGAAATCTCATTGGGATAGGCTCTAATTTGATTCTAATATCGTGTTAGAAGTGGGCTCTAAGCCTAACTCAATCCCACAAAACCAACTTGTAAAATGAGGATTTCACCCACTTATATATTGTGAATTGACCTTATTTCTAGTTGATGTGGGACTTCCAACATCTACTAACTAACACGTGACATGTCTTTAACGTTATTGGTTTGTTGGTAAGGTAGTAATTGAAATGACCTAATTGAGTCATTTGTTTCAAAAATTAGGACTTCAATTGAAACAAAAACAAAAGTGAGACCTATTTACAACTTTTCAACAAAAAATTTAACAAAATGAGTAATTAAGACAAAAAATATTAAAGATGTCATGGTATTTAGCACATGATCCATAATGATATAGGGATGACAATGCACGATAGGTCATGGGGGCTGCAAGAAGAAGTGTGGGGTAGGTTGAGTATTTTATTCTGTTGGCCTGTTTAGGCTCGTCTCGCATAACCTATCGTCGATTGGCTAGTCTGCGTTTAGCTCTCATAGACTTAACCTTTTAAAATCCAGGAGCATTAACACAACACATCATTTATATTTATGTTAAGCAACTTGCTCATCATTTATTCTCTTACTCATTCAAATCTAATAAGAACTCTCTCATTCACGTTTCTTTCTTTACTTCAATCTAGTTTAAAATCATTTTTATTTTTAATAAATTTTTACTTAAAATTAAAATTATAAAAATATAAATATTACTTATTTTAATAAACAAGCTTATAAAAATAATTATTTCTACTAATTTAATTAAATACAAATAAAATTATTAAATTTATATGCAGGTCACGAACTAACCCATGAACTAATAAACTAAACATTCTCGAGACGAGAAAAAAAAAATTAACTTGGCATCTTTTGTATGGATAAACCAATCTAATTCACTTTTTATAGACCAAATGTAGGACATACCAAAATAGTGTGAATATCATAATGATACATGATTTTGATTGTGTTTTCCAAGTTCCAACACTTATATAATAAACAGTTTTGTGTTCTTATATGTATCAGTAAATTTAGGTTAACATTTTTATTCTAAAATTTTGGGTGAGATCGGGTGAAAAAAAGCCTTAAAAGTGTCATTTTCTATATGAAATGAAGCTTCCTCAAGTGTTTTAATTATTTATAATTATTTTATTTAGATAGAATAATTAAAATGTTTTATATTGTTTTATTTAAATAAGATAATTAAATTTCTTTTTAAGATAAAATTTCATTTAAAAACTGTACTAAAAGTAAAATTTACAAAAAAATATTAGTTTAATCTATATATTTAAATAATCTACGTAGATGTGTTCATTCTTTTCATAATAAAATTATTATTTATTATAATTATAAAAAAAATTATAAATAATTTACACAATTTTACTGTAAACAATTATTCTAGCTTTAAAAATGATTAAATTTTAAAAAAAAATATCAATTATCAAATCTTTAAATTTTAAAAAATGGTTACTTAAAAGATAAAATTAGTAAAAAAAATATTTTAGTTTAAAAAATTGTTATTTAAAGGATAAAAGTGAAAGAAAAAAAAAATATGTGAGAGAAATATCTTTATATAATGGTTTAAATAATTTTTTAGATAATCTATACTTATAAATATGAAGAAATTATTTTTTTTGTGTACATAATTTTTATTCTCATTTTATCTTTTATAATATAATTATTAACTTAATTTTTTAAGATATATAATTGTTAACTAATTTTTTAGAAGTAACCTATATTTTAAAATATTTGTATAAGATTGTCACATGTATTTTTTTTTTATTATTATTATATTTATAGTTTCTACTACTAACATTGCTGACATTTAGTTAATTACTTACTTCTTACTATTTTTATTATATTTCTCTTATATATACTTACATATAAAGATAATACCTCATTTTTATATACACACTTTTTATTATTATTTTATCTTTATAATATAATTATTAATTATTTTTTAAAATATAAACTTTAACTGATTTTATAAGAGTAACCGATAGTTTGATAGTTTGAGACATTGATATAAAACTGTCAGGTTTTCCTTCTTTTCTTTTTCTTTTTTATTCTTTTACTATATTTTTAATAATTATTTTTCTATTATATATTATCTTAATCAATTTACATATATTATTAATTTATAACACAATACAAATATTTAAAAAATACACATCTATGTTTACACCAGTGTGTATAAAAAGAATAGTTAATTATAGAATTTTTAATTTCTTTTGTGTGAATTTTAAATTTTATAATTATTTTTATTTAAAATATTTTTTTAAAATTTTGAATTTGAATTTTCTTTAATTTTTTTTCCAAACAATTATTTGACTTTAAAAAAATTTCAATTCACGAAATAAATAGGTCATTATCTTAAATTATTTCATCCAAATATCTTATAAAAAATTTCATTTTTTTTCAATTACGGAATAATGGCCAGGTTCTTTTTTCTGGATTTTTCCCCATAAGGCATTTTCATCAGTTTTTGTTTCTCTCTATGACAAAGTACTTTTAAATTTATTCAACATTCGTTAATCGGGTATTTATTTTACTTGTGTATATTTCTTCTTTTCATTCTATACTCATCTAAAACATGAGAAAACAAATTAACTTTCTTTCCATTTTCCTTTTATCAAAAACCGGCTAACTAATAATTTCAGTTTCTATTTAACATTTTCATTTCCGATTTTTTATTATACCATTTATTTTAGTAAGCTAAAATTTAATATCTATATTAGTTTTAATTTTTTGTATTTATTTAAATAAAAATATGTATTATTACTTTTATATTTAATGTGTAACCTACAATTTAAATGAAAAGAATCTTGGAGAAATAATATAAATGACTAATCTGGATGAAAGAAATTAAAAAGAAGAAGAAGTAAATGTAAAGTGGAATAAAAATCCTAAAATGCACTTATTATATACTCTTTTTTTCTGCAAATTTCTTTCAAATTGCACTTGTACCATGAAATATCTCCAATGCATGACGCATTTTAAGTTTAAAGATTATATCTTATTTATATCATATTGACATGACAAAATTTTAGAAAGTAAATCTTATGATCCTATACCATAAGAATAAAAAAATATTTTAAATTTAAAAAAAAAAAAGTTCAGTGTAAAAAAATTATTAAAATGTGAACAAGATTCTTCTATTAAAACAAAACTTGCAAAAAGATTTTAAACGGATCTCTCAGTAGTCATTCTAATTAAACGTAAATATTTATTTTAACATGAATTCGAAATTTAATTTCTTGAATTTTGAAAAAAGCAACTCTTTCTGTTAGATTCAATTTCTAAAAAATAATTCTAAAAGAGAAAAACAAGAAGGAAAACAAAATTAACTATCTTCATAAACTAAAACTAACTTATAAAATAATCAGAAAATTTTCTCTTCTATTATTCTCTAAAAAAATCGATTTCTATGTCATACATAAACCAATTTTATTAGTTTAAAAAATTATTTCAGTTTCTTTATTCTTTTCTACAAATTTAGTTTATTAATCTATATGGTTAGTGTTTCGGGGTAGGGACCAAGAGCCTACTAAAAGAACCTTTCCCAAACTTGCGCTACCCTTCTCCACACCAGTAACTTCAGCGAAATCCAATCCTTAGCTCGATCGGCTGGAATGACGATCGGGGTACCTATCTAAAGTACTCCGATGCTTAAGTCAGTAAAGGACCGATCGGTGTATCAATATATCTGCTGTAATATATGCGAAATTAAGATCCTCACCAACCTACCTTTGGGCCCTATTTATAGTTTTCTGTGTGGGCCTGTGATTAGGGTTCCTTAATCACAGCCCAATGATCCTTTAATCAAGATTATTGACTCGTTTAACGTTAATTAACTCGATTGACTGACTGTCTGATCATGCGACCGATGGCCGCTTGGCTGGGTTAGTTATACTGTTTTTAATAAGTGAACCATTCATGTACGTTTAGCCGACCGACAGACACATGCGAAGGACTACACAAGTCTAAAGGGATTGATCAACCGAGGGTTGGTTCATTGATTGTCGTGTTATGGTTAGGTGCTACACATACTTGTCCGATCGACCGGTGTGCCATCGAGGGTCCGTGTCGCTCATCCAGGTGTTACTGATGGACCGGTGGGCATGAACATGGTTGGCTCATGACTTATTTGTTTAACCGTTTGACCGATGGTCTCATAGTTTATTCGTGATCCGTTCGACCGATGGTCTTATAGTTTAACGATGCTACGTTGATGGTTGACATAGCCGATTCTCTGGTGGTCCTGCAATTTATTCGTGAGGCCGTTCGACCGTTCGGCCGATAGCCTTTCATGTACTAGTTTTTCAACTTTGGCTGATGGGTCTAAGAATTAGATTTGGCCGATTGACCGATGGGACATATAGTACAGTTAGTTTACTTCATACCTTTTTAATTTGTGACAAGTATAAAATGATATATGATTAAATTTCACCTGTGAGAACACGACATAAAAGAGTTGTAGATGTTGAGCTTCTCCCAAAAGACACTAATAAAATCTTTTTACCAATGGATCATGACATGAGTCAATTATAAAAGTGATTTTGTGGGCACACATTATATTTAACCACCACACTAAATTTTAAACCTACCACTAACTCTAAAACTATATTTATAAGGATAAATAATAAATTTAATATAATAATTATTGATTTATTTTATTTTCAAAACATTAAAAAAACTAAAGTATCAATACAATAACTTTAAATTTGTTAGTTTTATAATCAGGGATTTGGTCTTATAATTTGTTTTTTACATATTTTGATCCTCTTCTATTATTTTTTAATTTAATTTCGTTCTCTAATTTTTTTAAAAAAATTTCGGTTAAATTTAAGTTTATATAAATATTGTGTCCATTCATATCAACTGTCATTTTTGTATAATATTTTTAAAAAAATATAAACAGTCATGTGACATGTTTATTCAAAAAAATTTCAATTTTTTTAATTAAAAAAAGAAATATTCACGTTTTAGTCATGTTCAAACCATGTGTCAACATAATAGTTTTTTCAATTTTGTACTGTATTCAACTTAGTATCCATATTTTTCAAAATGTTCCACTTTCGTTTCTTAAAGGCGAAAATTTTAATTAAATCTATTTACAATTTATATATACATGTTAAAATTAACTTTTATAATTTATATATCAAGTTATTCTACCTCAATATTCAAATTATTTTATTTTTTACATTAGTAAAAAATTTTAAGTATAAAAAATTACAAGTGAAGAAAATATAAAATATAAAATAATATAAGTATTTATGAGTGATTTGATATTATAGAAAAACATTTTAACATAAATATATATAATAAATATATATAAGTTATAATTAGGTTAATTATTAATTTGATCTCAACTGAAAAAGGATAAAATTAAATAATTTTTAAAAATAGAGAAACTAAATTGAATAAAAAACTTTGAATAAAATGATTAATGAAAACAACCAATAATACAGTGATACATGATACAGTTATAACTAAACATGAGATAATTATTTTTTTAAATTAATTTTTTTTAAAATAAAAAAATGTCAATTCAATATAAATGACTAAATTAAACTTTTTCAAAAAATTAAAGATTAAATTGAACCAAAAAATAATAAAAAAATCAAAATAAACAATACTAACAAATTAGAAAACTAAATCAATAATTAAGCTCATAATTAAATATATATTTACTTTTTCTAATAATTAACACATGTCATTATTAATAAGAAAATAATATTAATAACCAATTACCATTGAACTAACCACTAAAAATTTTAAATTTATAAAATAAAAAATAAAGAATTAAATTCTCCTTCACAGTTAATCACATTACAATTACTAAATATCAAGCATTGCTACTGATAAAAAAATGCTAAAAAAATTGTTTTAATTATCCCAACCATTAAAAGAATCCAAACAAAATTAAATTTTTATAATTTTTATATGTAATTGTTTCATTATACTAAAAACTAAACATATCAATACTTATTGTCTTCAAATGATTATTTATCATATTTATAATTAATCTCCAGAAAATAGTTTTGAAACATACAATTTCCTATATCTATAAAAAATAGCAAAATCTAATAATATCTATAAGAAATAACAAAACAGTTTCACTCAATTATAAATTTCTCTATAATCTAGTCAGGAATTAAAACGTACCAAGAAAAAAAAAAACAGCTTTTTCTCTTGTTTTTAGACCTCCTTTTCACAAGATCAAAGAACAACTCTTAAGGGAATACATCTATGACAGCAACCAATCCACATTCATGACATATTAAAATAATGATAAATTTATATTAAAACCTATGTTAAAATTGTTTTGATATTATTTTGAGCTTCTAATTAATTAGACACTTGCAGACACTATATTCGCGCAACAGTTGTTCAAAATTGTCATCCTACTTTGCCCACACCATCGCTTTTTTCTGTTTCATAATTTTGAGGACTATGAGAAACCAGATGCTCAAAACTCTCTTCACCCAGGCCATTTCCTTCGCCAGCGGGTTCTCTTTCACAAGAATTTTTGTGTCCACTTTTAGAAGCATATTATAATTATAAAGCTACTAATATTATAATAAGCTCATTGCAAATGACCAATCTTTCTGTTTCCCATTTTATCGCACTGAAATCACATTGAAGCATACTAAAGAAGATAGAAGGTATTAAGAACATCTTCAAACAGAATTTCATATAATGGCCACAAAAACAAAACTCTTATTATCACATTTGTCTGACTTTAGGTTATCCTTTTACGTTTAAGTGAGATAGGAATAGAGAGAGGGAGAGAGAGAAACACAGATATAGAAGTTAAAATGTATGTCCAAAAGCTCTAAACCATCCCTCATCTTTTCTCGTCTATTTAAGGAAGAGAATAGATTGGTACTTAAGAGAATGTTCCCATATCGGCATTGCTATTGTATCTGTAACCTTAAGTATTCATATACTCAGACCCGAAACCATCTACATATCACAGTTAAACTTGAATATGGTATTTCAAAATAATATAATGCATTTGTTCAACCAACTAGCAAGAACAAATGTTACTATAATAATACATTAATAATAATAATAAGCCAATAAAAGAAAATATAAATTGATGTACATTCTCTTCATTCAAATATATTCAATGATAATTCATTTCTACTTATAAAATATTCCAAAATACATAAAAATCTTTCATCTTCTAATCATAAATACATTATGCAGGTTTTCGCAAGTTTAAGTACTATAACACCTATAATGTTGTATCCATACACGAAAAAAGTCTTGGTAAATATCTATACAGGATCAGATCCATTGCAAGAAACTTATATTAATACTCATCAAATTTGGGTTTGATTGTCATCCCTATTTCCATTCCATTCTTTCATTCATAAGCACAGATTAAGTTTTCTACATAGTTGCTAACCTACGTAACCAGAGTAACAATATTTCCACCCCTACCTGTTTTTAGTCTGTAAATTATTGCCGATAATACAAATCAGTGTCATCAACACTGAAATAAATCAGGTCCCCAATAAACAAGACCAAACAGAACCACCATATCCGAATTTGCCAGATACATATATCTCACTGTTCACTGTGGGGGCAAAGCAACGTTGGGTAATCAATGCCCTGACCAATCTGTTTTTTACTAGATGACCAAACATTGAAATTCAATGGAACTACAGGTTAAAGGAGAAGTTATCCATTTACCATTAACCCTGAAAAGGGGAGCTAGACCAAATCTGAGCATGACAGCTTGAATGTACCAACAATATTCATTAGATTTAGGGTCCAGTTGGAGCTTCCAATTCCATGGTCACATGTTTAAAGCAGAGAAATAAACCACACTCAACCCTAGGAAGATAGATGCATTAAATCATCCAAGAAGTCATAGTATGTCAGAGATTACATAGTCCATTACTACATATGCATAACCTCCTTAAATCATCAGCATTCCACAACATCTAAATGCCCAATTTTACATAACTCATTCTAGAAAGTAGATGTCAATATAACTCATTCTAGAAAGAAGATGTGAATATAAAATTATTCCCTAATCTTCACATAATTACTTACAACTTTTGAAATAGTCAGATCACAGCATGACACCAGAGCTTCAACAGTTCCATGAGAGAATAGATGGTCCGGGGTTACACACTCTCGTTCTTAGACAAACTAAAATTCATTTTCTCTATATACTTCACCATCGTTAATTAATTATTTTTTCATTCTGTAGGTAAGCGCATGATTCACATTTTCTCAGGCAAACAAAGCGAAACGAAAAGAGGAAGTGAGGAACCTAGGAGTTGCGATAGATAAAGAGATTCACTAGTTCAGGACAAATCCAGATTCAGTAGAATAGAATTCAATCAATAAGTTAAAATTAAACACTAATCGAACAATTTGAATTGAATTGAATGAATCAACCGAGGAAACCTGTTTGGCGCCAAACAGCATTTCGAACCTGACGCAGGTCCCTCCCTTTCAGGGTTCTCCCTATCCCTTCCATAACCGAATAAGCAAGAATCGGGGATTGCGCTGAGTTCCTTGCCACGATTTCGTGCGGCGGCACCATCTCCTCATCTTCATCCTCCTCGTCGTCGTCATCGAACTCACACTGCTTCCGCTGTGCCTTCACCGGCAAGATCGGGACGTTCACTGGCGCGGACTGGTGAAACTTGAAGGAGGATGGTTGCGCCGGAGGTAGAGGCCGCGGGATGGCGGGAATGACGCGCGAGGAAGAGGAAGAAGAGGAAGCGGAGGATATGGAGGAGATTGAGGCTTTGTGGAAGTGCTGCGAAACGTTTCGGAGGCTGCGGGAGGTTTCGTTCTCGGGAAGTGCGGCGAGTATGCCATGAGAGTGGTGGCTGTGATTGTGATGGTGATGGAGGTGGTGGTGGTTGGGTGTGGCGGAGACAGAGGAGGACGTGGAAGAGGAAGGAGTGGAGGCCTGGTAGTGGTTTAAATCCGTGTGGTAGTCGCCGTTGAAGAAAACTACGTCATCCTCTTGGAGCTCAACGTTGGTGGCGACGAACGGGGAGTGCGGCGGCGCGTGAGATGGAACGCCGAGGTAGCGCTCTGTGGCGGAGGGCTTTCGGTTTGGGAGACGGTTCGGGCCGAATGGATCCATGTCTGTTCGGTTTGGAACACCGAGAGAAACGGAAAGAAAATAGGAATAACAGAGCACTGAGTGGTGAACGGTGGACTGAAGGGGCTAATGGCTAAGCTTTTTCTTTCCTTTTAACAAAAAATACTTTTCCTACATATTAAAAAAATTTGGTAACTGAATTGGACGGTTACAATTTTTTAATACAGAGAAAGAGTTACCTTAATAATTTTATAATTTTATTTCACATACATATAAACACACTATTCAAATTACTGTCTGTCATGACAGTAAATACCATATGCTTTATCAGAATTTTAACTGGTTTTTGTATGTTTAATGATTCTTCTTATAAATGTTTGGAAAGTCATATCTATCATATATTTTGTTAATTAATAATATAAATATAAAAAGTTAAACTTTCTGTTATTTTTATTTAATTTTATTCTTTCTGTTATTGATTATTTTTCTTTTTTACTTATTTGAGTAATTATTGACAAGCTTATAAATAATTAAGATAACATAGCTTTTTATAAATTGAATTTGAATATTTTATTATTAAAATATAAAGTTTTTACAGAAAAATCAATTAGTTTAGTTTTATTTTATGGAGATTATCATTCCTTAAAAACTTTTTTTTCTTTTAATTAATTTTTAAATATTGAAAACAGTTATGAAAATCTTGGCATATAACAGAGTAATTTTATCTAATCTTAGTTTATCAAAATTTTCTTGTGAATAATTTATCTTTACTTATATTTTAAGTTAATTGTTGAAATTTTGCAGGTGTTTATACCGTGGTTAAAAATCGTTCAAGATGAATATTTATTTAATTAAGATTGTTAGGACATTTAATTAATGTAATAGTTAAGTATATTATATTCATCTAAGTCAATATAATCTTATTAACAAAGTGGATTCAATTTAGTTTTAATTAATTTGCAAAAAAAATTAAATCTATTTGATCTAGTTAAAATGAATCTAAATTTAAATTTAAATTCGTTTTAATGAAATGGACTAAATTTTTGTTTATAGATCCAATATAGTTGTGAAATTTCAATTTTCTTTCTCTCGAACTGAATTTGAAATTCAATTGTTTTAGTTATTTAGAATACCTTCTTAAAATTCTTAAATTTATTTTTCTTTTAATTTTCACATACAAACAACTCAATTTACTTTAAATATTTTCAATTTCACCAAATAAGTTAGTTATTATTTTAAATTGTCTTATTCAAATACAATATAAAATATGGATATAATGTATTTCTTATTATTTTTTAAGTATTTCCTTTTATCTTATACCTATCATAATCGTTTATCTCTTCATTTAGCATCACCCCCTTAGTCCCTCTCTCCTTTTTAGTTGTCATTGTTGCTCTCATGAAACATTTTTTCTTCATTATGAGTCTCTCTTATTAACCTCCATGTGACTCTCTTCATTAGAGTTCATCGATTGTAAAGTTAAAATTTTCACTCTTAACCACTCATATTTCTTATTACTTAATCCTACTTACTCATTTAAATTCAGTTTAGCAATTCATTTGGTCTTAATATTTGTCAATTTTTTTCATTGTAGTTCCTTAATTCTTGTTGTTTGACGGTAGAAAGAGTTGATGTGTTCTCTATTGTTGTTAGATTGGTGCTGACACCATCTAAAAAGTGACAATGTGATAATATAAATGATAGGTGTCAATGAAAGGTTGGGGTCACATTGTATAGTCCAATCACATTGGATAATGACACATGTCATTTAATGTTGTCACTTTCTAAACGATGTGACATTATAGATGACACGTGGTAGTCAAATATGGGTATCACATTGGATAGTTTATCATACTAAACAATATCAAATGAAATGTAATTTACACTTTTATGTTGTCATTCTCTAAATGGTGTAAGTATAAATTTAACTAAATGAATCACATTCAAGGACGGCTCAAGAGTTTGGAAGATCTCAAGCAAACTTAAAAAATTGAGGCATTTTATTTAAAATTTATTTTTCGAACTTTTTCCGATGCAAAATTATTTATTAAATTATCAAAATTAATTTAATTTAACATTCTTTTTTAATAGATAATAGAACAAATTCATTTGATTTTTCTTGAGACATTGTTGATCTTAAATAAGTTTTTTTATTATCTTTAGTTATGAGAAACTTCTCTCGGTCGAAATAACTGAGAGTGAAATTGCTAATATTATCCTCATCACTAAATATTCCTCTTTCTCTATTGTTGTTTTCACCTATATTTATATGGTTATTATCTTGTTCATTCAAAGAGTACCAACTTGTATTTTCTAATTCATTTTTCTTATATATTTTTATAAATTTATATATATCTCCTTTTTGTGATGCAATTTGTGTCTCAATTCTTCTCTTTTTTTTTTGGATTTCTGAATAGCCTAATTCAATTTTTCTAGTTGACATATCTATATATTTTTATATGAAATAAAAATTATAATATATATAAAATACTACTAAAGATAAATATATAAAACAAATGAATTAAAATAATGAAATCTAGTTTTGGTTGTCAAGGGAGTCAACTTGATAGTAGACTAGTAGTATCTTGAAATTTCAAACCTCTTTCTCCTTCTCAAGTCTCAATTTTTTCACAAACCTGCGGAATTTATTTTAAGAATAATCATTAATGAAAATAATTAGAAAAAAAATATTGTTCTTCGATAGTAAATTGACAATATATATGAAAAAAAAACTCTTGAATTTCGTAAATCGAAAATTACCGAAAAACAACACTAGACAGAAGAAACACAATTCCATTTCTAATACAAATTCAAAACAAAATAAAAATAACAGCAAAACAAATAGAAATAAAAAACATACTAACCAGATATGAGGATGAAAATATTGGTACACATAGACAACATGAGATTCAAGATGAGGAGATTCAAGAAATGTAATATGTTAAAACAAAAAAAAAATGACTCGTAGAAGAGAAGAAAGTAAGGAGAGGCAAGAGAAGTCACCAATAGATAAATGAGGAAACTAGAATAGAGATTGATTATAAAAGAATAAAGATATCCCTTCTCCTTCTCGTAAACAAAATTATAATTTACTAAAAAAAGTTTTAACTCATTAGTTATCATTTTTAATACCAATAAAAAGTATCATACAATAATAATTTAATTAAATTTTATTTTCAAACATAAAGTTATAATTAATTTAATAGAGTTATATTAATAAAAAAATTTTTTTTGGGACCTTCTTTTTTTGAAACATAATTTTATAATTAATTTAACAGAGGTATATTAATACTAAAAAAATTTTGAGGCATTTTTTCTTAAACATAATTTTATAATTAATTTAAATATGAAATATTAGTAGTAAAAAAAAATTGAGGTCTTATTTTGCTGGAGGCCTAAAACGAGAATTTTACTCGTTTTACTCTTGAGTCGGCCTGATCACATTGACTCTTTTAATAAATAAAGATTATATTGAGTCAAAACATATTAAATAATTCCAATAAATATCAAGAAAAAATGATATTAAATTTTTAAAGCGTTACTTTTTTATATTTGTTTATTGTTTATTGGCTTAAATACCTTTTTCGTCCTCATTTTTCATTTTTCGTAGTTTTTGTTGCGGATGGTCCTCATTTTGATAAAATGTTTAAAATGGTCCTCATTTTTACCAAAGGTTTAAAATGGTCATCATTTTCGCAACTCGTGTTTTATTTGGTCTATTTCTCTGACGCCGTTTAAATTAGTAACGGAGCAATGTACAGGTGGCACTATTTTGTATTATGTTGCATTGGGGTGTGTTATGTGTACTGTACAAATGACTAATTAACGTTAACTTTTCAATTTGGGGGAAATTTTGCAATTAGGGCTTGAGTTGGATTGCAGTCGCGCTCTTCATCGTTGGATGTGATTTTTTCATTTTCGTCTTTCTTGAGCTCAAATTTGCAGAAGAAACAGCTAATACTTGTCATTTCATTGTTGGATTGCAGTTGCGCTCTTCATTTCAAATTTCCAGTTAATCATCATCAACGAGGTAAGTGGGTTTAGGGTTTTCTAGGTTGTATTTGCTCGTGGGTTAGGGTTTTCGTAATTCTATTTTGGAGTTTGTTTGTGCTTGGATTGTTGTGATGTTCTGCATGGTTTCTAAATTACCACATATGTACAGTACACATAACACACCTCAATACGACGTAATACAAACAATATCACCTGTACAGTGCTCCGTTACTGATTTAAACGGCATCACAGAAAATGACTAAATAAAACACGAATTGCGAGAATGAGGATCATTTTAAACATTCGGTAAAAATGAGAATCATTCTAAATATTCTATCAAAATGAGGATCATCTGCAACAAACACTATGAAAATGAGGACGAAAAATGTAATTAAGCCTTGTTTATTTAAGTACAAACATTATTAGTTTCAAATTTAATTTAATAGATTCTCATATTTGGGTTGTTTCTGCTTGTTTTTATTGTACAGCCAAAATGTTTAATTATTGTTATTATTTTGTTCAAATTTAGTCATATAAAATGTTGATTTTGCTAAGATGATTTTGTTTAAATTAGGTAGATTTGGAACAATAACACTATACTAAAATTCTATATCCAATAGACCTATAATTGATAAAAAGCGGCACATTCAATATCACTAACACCTATATAAACTAATGTTGAAATCCACACTTTCTAGATATGTGATATTTACATTAATTTGTCTATTAATGTAGAATATAGAAAATAATAAATGCATAAAGTTTATATTACATTATAGTACAACTATTAATTGTTTTACAAATTTCTCATATATTACATAATAAATTAATGAGAAGTTAATAGATGATTTGTAATTGTACATTTCCTTTGAGAAATAATATTAAACAAATATAATTATGATAAATATTTTTATAATATTTTTTAAAATATGTCTATTACTTTTATAATAAATACAATTATAATATATCACAAAATATTATATTATAATAAATACAATTATGAGCATAATATGCTACAAATACTATTAAATTGATAATTGATGCAACATTTTCATATAAACTATCCACTCAATCTCATATATTTTTTTTTTTTACCTTTTTATACATCGTGTGCTCTTCCGACATTCGTTAATTTGCTTAATAAAAACATCGACAACAAATTTGATAACTTTTTTCTTTTTTCATGACAAAGTCCACACTATGGATGACAATGTATCGGATCGGGTCAGGTGCAAGTAGTGTCTATTCGCTACCTGACTCGCAATAAAATATTCGTTCATTACCTGGTCCCGTTCATTCTCCGCCCTCGTTACCTATCGAATATATGTTTAGAAAGTACCCGTAGACTTTTTATAACCCGTGGGTATCCTTTAAAAAAATTAATTTAGGGCAACCATTCCTTCTCCTCCCTCTTCCAATTAGTGGAAAGCGACCTTGGTCAAAGAAGTCTCGCCCTTGGCCGAAATAGTTATCATCGTCGTAGGAGACTGCTATCGTACATGAGCGCAAGATCGAATCTCTACTTGGAAATTTCTCCTTTCAACAACGCCGCCGTCGCGACGGTGACCAAAGGCGTGAAGGAAGAAATTATCTAAGAGATGAGACTGTTCAAGTTGGTGTAGGTGGGTCTCTTTTCCTGTAGATATCATAAATGACTTCACTGTCCAACAGGACAATCATGTTGGTGTGCTCGAGGAGAGAGTGGAAAAGGAAAATGATGAACCCTAGGTCAGGAAAGGAAAACCTAATTTTGAAAGGATGTGTTAGGTTAATACAAATAAATTATAAAATTATAAATTGGTTTTTAACGCGTAATGAATATTACAGCAATATAGGTAGTTTGATGTGAGATCTCATCCCATTAATAAGTGGGTATTACTTCTTAAGATATCCACAAATTATTCGTAAACAAGTTTTATCAAGAAATATGATGCAAGCGTAAATATTTGTCACTCTTAATCCAAATTATTTTATAATTGAATTAATTTTTGTTTCTCCATACTACCCAAACATGATGTACTTAAAAGAATAAAAGTATAATTACTGATTTGGTACCCCAACTTTTTGGTTAAGTTCAATTTGGTACTCATACTTTTGGTTTGTTCAATTTAGTATTTCACTTATCTAAAAAAATTCAATTTGGTTTTCTCCGTTAAGTTAAAGTTAATAGCGTGTTCGTACATGACACGTGTCAAGCTGTGAAATTTTTAATTTTTAATTTTAAAATAAAAATTATTTAAAAAAAATATATTTTTTTTCAAAAAATTTTAAAACTGTCACGTGTCAGTTTTCCATCGTGCCACGTGGCAGCTTATAATCATGACACGTGACAATGGTAATAATTGTGTTCAATTTAGTCTTCTATCTAAATTTTTGGTTTAATTTAGTAACCAAACTTTTTAAAATGATTCAATTTCGTCCTCTCCAATTTGAGACCAAATTAGTAAATAAGCTTAATTACAACTTATATATACATGTTACAATAACTTTTTCTAATATATACATCAAATCAATTCACCTAAATACTTAAATTATTTTATTTTTTACATTTTTTACCTTTGTAATTTTTTACACATGAAATTTTTTATACTTGTAAAAAATTAAATAATTTGAATATTTAGGTGTAGTGATTTGATGTATACATTCAAAACAATTATTTTAACATGTATATATAAATTATAATTAAACTTAGTTACTAATTTGGTCTCAAGTTGAAAAGGACGAAATTGAACCATTTTAAAAAATTAAGATACTAAATTGAACCAAAAATTTAAATAGAGGACTAAATTGAACATAAATATTACCACTGCCACGTGTCATGATTGTAAGCTGTCACGTGATAAACTGACACGTGACAGTTTTTAAAAATTTTTTGAAAAAAAATTAAAATTAAAAAAATATTATTTTTTTAAAAAAATTAAAAAAAAAATTCACGGTTTGACACGTGTCCTGTACGGACACGGTGTTAAATCCAACTTAACGAAAATGATCAAATTGAATTTTTTTAGATAATTGGATACTAAATTGAACAAACAAAACATATGGGTACCAAATTGAACTTAACCAAAAAGTTGGGATACCAAATAAGTAATTATACCAAGAATAAATGCACCGACAAACTATTTAAGAAATTGCATGGACACATTAGACACAATAAGCATTCTAGCCTAAACAATTTTCACTTTGAAGATCAATTTGGGATTGAATAACAATTAATTATTTTTAATCTAAAATCTTGAAATAATAAATTAATTTTATTTTTGTATAGTGTTAACTTTTTCTTGTGTTCAATCCACACTTACACATTACACTATATTTGTATAAATTCATCAATTTAAAATATATAACTAAGTTGCTTCAACTAAAAGAAAAGAATCAGGAATGGAAGAAACTGGTGCTATATAACACAAGTTAATTTAATGTTGATGTCAAAAACCAATTGAAAGCATAGCTTGCTTATAATGGAACACATTTGGAAGCATGTGAAGTTACTGTACCTGCTGCTGCTGCTTCATCTTCTTCTTCTTCCCGTCAATTCAGAACACCAAATAAACTCTTCTAATTTAGGTATTTTCCTTCTCATTTATTTTTCGTATATACTTGTGATTCTCTAAACTTAATTGGTAATACAACTTATTATTAATTTCTTAAACTTGATTTACGTTATGTTTGAAAAAAAAAAGAGGTTAAATATGTTTTTGTTCATTAACTTTCTGTGAATTTTGGAATTAGTTCATTATGAAACTTTGGACTAATTTAATTCGCCATCTTTCGAAATACGTGAACTTAATCATTTTAATCAAATTTTGTTAGGTTAATTTGATGTTTCGTATACATTTTAGAAGTGTCTTTGAGTTGTTTTAATGTTAAGTCACATACTATTATGAAACGTGTTTGAAATGTCAAATAAACTTAATAAGATTTGATTAAAAAAGACTAAATTCACATATTTTGAAATATGAAAGATTAAATTGGTTCAAAATTTCAAAATGAACTAATTCCAAAATTCAGTGAAACTTAAGGGAAAAAAACATATTTAACCTTGACAAATTTAAACCCATTTGATATTCATAAACAAATGTGTTTTGTGAGAAATTTTTGTAATACATACATTATCTAAAGTATAATTATAACTTTTATATTATATGGAAAAAAATTAAGTGTTACTTATTTCATTCATTTATTTAAAAGGTAACTTCGTTTGGAATTTATTAATGTTTGAGTAAGATTATTCTTGTATTAACAGAAGACATTTTCTATTTATGTGCAAGCAACACATAAATCTTACTTTATTTTATTCTCAACTTGAAAACAAAGCAACCAATTTTCTGCTTTAATAATAATAAAAAAATAATCAACCGTTTAAGGACCATCACGTTGTGCGTTTAAGTTGTTAACTAACTTCATTAATGATTTTATGATTTAATCTTGTTTGTTTGAAGCCCTTATTTAACTTTATAAAACATGTTTAAATAGTCATGTGGTAGGTTTCATGGGAAAATAATTATATTCTTGTTTATACCACTAGGTGTTAGACCCTATTTTTTTTTATCATTCTAATTTATGTATTCGTGGTTGGACATATGAATGGAATGTTTAATACCTAAGATAGAACATGCATGCAATTATCTTAGCCGTCATCATTCACCTATTACTCCACTAAGATATTGTTAAATTATCGTCAAAATTTCACCAATAAACAAAATTCTGCCGGTCAAATAAAATTTATTAATGAATTTTACAAACATATATTGTTAATGGATAAAATTCATCGATAGATTATAATTTTTATTATTGATAAAAATATTTATTGGTAAAACTTGTTAGTTTACTGTAATTTAAATTTTTTGTTAGTGGTAGATATTTTCATCACTTAAATGAACATCAAATTTTATGCTTTTAGGCTTTAACAATTTCGTAGTAAAATCTATCATAAATTTATTTTATAAGGATTTAAAAAAAAAAATCTTCCATAAATCTATCGATAATTGAATTTTTTGAATACCTTTACTGTAAATTCAATGGTAATTAAATTTTCTAACTTGGATTAAGTATGTTTTTATCCTTTAACTCTTAGTGAATTTTGTAATTAGTTTATCTTAAAATTTTAGACCAATTTAGTATTTTATCTTTCAAAATACGTGAATTTAGTCATTTTAATCAAATTTTGTTAAGTTTATTTGATATTTTAAGCGTATTTCATAATAGTATTTGACTTAACATTAAAGTAAAAATGTGTCAAACAGTATAAACAACTCAAATACAATTTTGAAATGCGTACGAAACATAAAATAAAACTAACAAAATTTGATTAAAAGGACTAAATCCACGTATTCCGAAAGATGAAAGACTAAATTGATCCAAAGTTTCAAAATAGACTAATTCCAAAATTCACTAAAAGTTAAGGGACCAAAAACATATTTAACCCTTCTAAATTTGTTGGTAAAATAAACAATTTTTTTTTTTGTAAGTTTGATGAAATATTAATTATAATTTAATTTAATATGAATGAGAAGAAAAAATGATAAAGAAGGAGAAGGGGTAGGAGCGAGAGGAAGAGAAAGAGGGAGAACCAAAGGTAGCACGAGTAGAAACAATAATGGTTGTGCTGAAGTCAAGAAGAAGAAGAGAATAAATGAGGAAGAAAAATTGTAATATTTATTAATGGTCAAAATTGCTAATAATTACTGACAAATAATTATTGTCGAATTTGATTTATTTGTTATATCAATAGTTTTTTTCGTCGTTCGTAATTTACGACATATATTTCTTATCTGTTGGTCAAATTGATCGATGAATATTTTATAGATGAATTTTTAATCATTTACTCCATCTATAACTTTTTATTGACAAAAAAGTTGGAATTAGACAATTTTTTTAGACAATTTTTTGGTAATTCTATATATTTTTTGTAATAAATTTTGGCATTAAAAACATATATTTTTTTTATTAGGGTTTATCAAATATTCCATTTGTAACAAGTTCAACAAATATTGTAGCATCAATTAATAGAGTTGGTTCTGGTGGTGGAGGCCATGGATCTGGTCATGCAAGCAGCATGGGAATGCACGGTGGTAGTAATGGTGAGCATGGAAATTTGCCACACTCGGAAGATGGAAGCACGGTCCCTTTATATGGTGCTGCTGCTGCTGCAGGTTCTGCTCGTGAGAGAAACAATAATCATCATCACCATGGTAAAAGCAATGCCACATTAACTTCTCTCTGCTTTTATAATTGTCTTCTTCTTCTCTTTTTCTCTGCACCTATGGGGATTTTTCTGTGTACCTGACAATATCCATATTACATAGTCATTTTATGTAACCACCACATGCGATCATAATAAAAATTAATTCAATTTATATTAATTCTGCAATTATCGAATTAAACGATCTTAAAATAGAAAACCAAGAAAATATTCTTACTAAATAAAATAATTTTTTTTGAATGGTCCGGTAAAAATATTCAACCGACAAACTTTTAGATGAAAACTTACGCTTCTTCAAGGTCTGCTCGTTTGAACAGATTTTCTGTTTGAAAATAAATCAAAAGATGGATTAGGCGTTCGTTTCAGATAACTTAAAAAGACGAGTGATTGCAACAATTTGTGGGGTGCATGCATTTTCAAATATCTTGAGAGTATAACATATTTGAAGGGATCATTGTAGCAAAGACAATTTTATCATGAGTCACGATTTATCTACGTGTTGTTCATGACTTTTACAGTGTTGTGCCAATCCACTTAAGGATCGATCCATGGATCGTTGGATCCAATCCCATGGTTATTTGGAATGGATCTAGGAAGTTTCATAGTAGAGTGGATTGATCCCATGTATGGTTGGAACCAATCCCAACTTGTAGCTCCGATCTCTTGTTTGTAATGGATCTGGTCGACTTCGAGAGTGAGATTTGATCCCTTACTCGTGGATCCGATCCCTTGTGTGCATAACATTTTTTACAATACAATGAAAATATTAAATTATTTTATTAATTTTTATAATTTATTTCTTTCAATTGTAGTAGTAAAAAAAAATTATAACTCATACAAATACTAATTTATACTACTTACTACACAAATCGTAATATGGTAATCTATCTTTTATATCTTTTTAAATATTTTTTAATTTATCATATCAAGAAAATCAATCACCTATAAATCTCTTAACAAAAAAAAAAACAACCCACATTTTACTCTCAAATTCACTCAAACCCATCAGCTCCCTCTCCCTCTCTCTTAGAACCACCACAAAAGTGAACAAAGCCTCAGTGAGTTATTTGAATGATGTCATTGATTAAAAAAATTAATAAATAAAATTTGACAATGACTAAAATATCATTGATGGTAAAAAATAAAATTAAATGATTAGTAAATGAGTTAAAAATATTAAAATTCAACAATATTTTAATTATTATTAATTAATATACATATTTATATTTTTTGTCTTTATTAATTATTATATACATATATTAATAATAGTAATAATACTTATTATATATATATATATATATATATATTATTTTTTAATAATATTTAAATTATTATTAATTATTATACATATTAATTATCATATACGTATATTAATAATAATAATAATTATTATTATTATTATTAATATATATATATATATTTATTTATTTATTTAATAATAATATAATAATAAATATTAACTGTTTTTTTTTTTCATCTCATATGTACATAGGGTTATAAAAGTAAAACAATTATCTGTCCAAATCTTTCCACAATTGAAAGGATAAGTTTGAGACTGATCCCCAAATCCGTCTTTGCCTTTCACATTAAATTGTTTCACGAAAATACGAAGATATTTCATAATTCATCTTTACAAATGAGCAGATTTACACAATCACTTCAAACGAACATAGGCTAAAAATCATACTATACTTTTTCTTTTTTGCAAATTTAAAATTATTAATAGTTTCTTCAATATAAAAATTAAATGCAGTAGTAAAATAAAATTATTGTATTAAGATTGTAATTTTTTTATTATTATACACTAAAAATAATATATAACGCTCTAAAGTAATACTTACTAATAAAAAAATTATCTATAAAAAAAATATATATATATATATATATTAAATTTAATTATATTTTTATTTTAATTCTGATAAACATTATTTGTTTATTTATTTTTATGTTCTCATAATAAAACTAAGCAACTAAGCTTTGGTGTTTTCATTAGATAAACTTTATATATTTTTAGTTCCCATTCTAATTTACTCTCCACATAAATAATTGAGAAATATACCTTGAGATGATATACTTTGATTCTCACAACAAAATAATTAGATGACTGCTGTTTCAAGTAATTACAAGGTTTAAATATATATTTGGTACATAATTTTGTTATTTTTATTTGATTTGGTCTCTATTTTCGTTTTGTGTTCAATTAGGTTTTTATTTTTGTAAAATTATAGTTAATTTTATCCTTTTTACTAACGGTGTTTAAATAGTTCACGTTTTTTAACAATACATGACACACAATTCCTGTATTTTTTTTTATTATTATTTTCTAACTTCTTTAATTTTTTTAATTTTAAAAAAATTGTCCACATGTCAAGTCACAATTGTGCCACGTGTCAATGCTAGTGTCACGTGTCAGTTTGTGGTTGTATTATTTCTTTTTGTTCAATTTAGTCCCGATAGTCATTATTTTTGTTCAGTTCAGTTTTTATATTCATTATTTTTGTTTAATTTAATCCAAAAATTTTTTAAAATAGAATCATTTAATTTTTAAAATTGACATTATTATTAGTTATTTTTTAAATTCAATTATAAATTGTAATATTTAATTATAAATCGAATATAATTTTTAGATTTAATTGTTAAATAGAATATAATTATTTAAATATTATTAAAATATAATTATTAAAATTTTAAAAATATATATTAACATTTGTAAAATTCACATTTTAATTTAAAATATTTAATATTTTTATTACATTTTAGATATTAAAATCTAAAATATTTTATATTTAAATATTAATGTTACAAATATTAGTTTACTTTTCTAAAATATTTTGAATATTTAAAATATTTTTATATATCATTTTTAAAAGTATTTTAGAATATAAATATTAGAAAAAAAATTAATAACTATATTCTTATAATATTTTAAATAATTATATTCTATTTAGTAAATAAATATAAGAATTTTATTCAATTTATAAGTAAATTTAATAATTTATAATTGAATTTAAAAAATAATAAATTCAAATGTCAATTTTAGAAAAAATATTAATATAATTTCTATAAAAGATATTAAATTTAATGTCAATTTGAAATTGACAAAATTGTTTTATTTTAATAAAAATTGTGACTAAACTGAATAAAAATAATAAATATAAGGAATAAATTGAACAAAAATAATAATACTACCACAAACTGCCACGGACACGTGGAAAAATTTTTTTAAATGAAAAAAATTAAAAAAAAATCAAAAAAAAAATCAAAAAATTAAAAAAATCAGAAACTGATACTTGACGTGTACTATTAAGAAACGTTAACTATTTAAACACCGTTAGTGAAAATGACCAAATTAATTATAATTTGACGAAAATGAAGACCTAATTGAACATAAAACAAAAATAAAATCCAAATTGAATGAAAACAACCAAAATAGGAACCAAATATATATTTAAACCTAATTACAATAAAATAAGACGTGCTCTTTACAATCATATATGCTACTTTAATTTATTTATTTAAACAATAAATTAATTTTATACTTTATTTTTTAACAGGCTGTTTAAATGAATTTCTCCGTAAACAATTTTTTAGAAAAATACAAAAATTTAAATTATGCTAGTCTCTGATGTCTCTTCTTGCTCTTATTTACTATTAGAAGTGTTTATCAAAAAAAAAAAATATTCTAGACGTTTTAATTCTTTTAAATATTAAATTTTAAAAATTATATTTCCCAAATATTTGCTTACATTGAATTGAATTTTATGACAAATAGTTTCAATAAAAAAAGTTAGAATATTACTATCTATTTTAATTAAAAAAAAAAAGCATCATCTTAAGGAAGGAGTCGAAATACTTGGTGCTAATGCAAAGGCAAAATAGAGTAGTTCCAAACGGTGCCGTATATGAACCCTCAACCACAAGGGAAGGGCTTCAACACTAATATAACTCACGTTGCTTCTGCTTCCTAATCTCTGCGCTCTACTCTGAATTCAGTCTGGTAATTATTCCGATTTTTGTTATTATGGATTTAGTGTTTTCTATACAAAATTTTTCAAGTAAAGTTTGATCGGGTTTTGTATCTCTCGCGAATCGGTGTGTAGGAACTTCCGAAAAATGCAATGTTTTAAGCTGACTAGAATCACGTTTTCGCATCACTTGTTTATTTAACCAATCCACGAAAACGAGAGATTTTCAGTTATAGTCTTAATATAGCGCCATTTCTCGGAAAACCCCATCAGATTTGCGTACCACTTTTATGTTTTCTTCTTGCTATATACACAATCTGAAATTGTTGAGGTTTTTGGGAAATGTTTGGAATATGTGAAATTGAGCTCTGATTTTAATGTGAATCTGTTTTTAATTAATTTAACGTCGGTCTTATGATTTTTTGTTTTATTTGCAGTGGAGAAGAAATACAACTAATTGCAATGGCTGCGCGTGTGGCTGCACGGTACGGATCTAGAAGGTTGTTTAGCAGTGGTTCTGGTTCTGGAAAAATACTGAGCGAGGAGGAAAAGGCTGCAGAAAATGCTTACTTCAAGGTAACCTCCACAGTTTTGCATAATTATGCTATGGATGGACAGTTTTTCTAATGTATTTCTATTTCTATTGGAGTACATTCGCGAGTTCAGAAGTTTTGTCTTCGCATTTTTCTTACCTGTGTTGCTGTTGTCCGTGTTTGTTAGGATTGAGGTATGTCTTTATGCTAGGGATATGAATACCGCTGTATAATTAAGGTTTGATTTGGTTTTCTAGGGTTTCGGAAGTTTTGTCTGACATGAAGTGAGCTATGGTACCCTTATACTGTGATGCAAGCGTTTGTGTCATTTTTCTCACGCCTTAACGTTTTTTGAATAATTGGTTCATGATGTGGAATCAGAGCCTTTGTGATTAAGTGGGTAATCTAAGCACAAGGTAGGGTGGGCCTGTGCATTGTCTTAGTTAAGACTCAGAGGGCTTTTTGTGTGAAGGGATATGAGATCTGAGACTATTTATCTGCTTTCACTCAACAGCTTAAGCTTTTGGTAATTGGGAAAGTTGCTGCGTAGCATGTGTGATGAGTTTTTATGCAGGCACAATATGATTCTGAGACATTCTTAGAATTCATGTTGAAACCAGATCTTGGAGAAAATTTGCTTCTAGCATGCATTGCTAATAAAATTTATGATGTTCAGTTATGTTAGTGCAGACAACAACTTTATGCGTCATTGAATCATTATTTTCTAAAATGCATTGAAAATTTTTGTTTGTTTTAAACGATCCTGCTATTGAATCATTATTTTCTAAAATGCTTTGAAAATTTTTGTTTGTTTTAAAGCTTACTTCTTTGGCCTTTAATAGTCTATTGAATTATGTTGTTTGGATCATTCATATTGTTTCAGGCTCTAACTTCTAACAGAAGGAAACAATTACCTTTTTATTTTTGTGCTCTTCTAATATTCAATTATAGTCTAGCAGTTGCGTACAAAATAGATTACTGTTCAACATTTTCGTCATGTTATTGAAAATATAATGGTATAGATCCATCTCTTTTGCTAATTCAATCTATTACCGTGGAGAAAGTTGCTGGTTCTGGTTTCTAAAGTTTCCTTACATCAGTGGAGGTTTGTGCTTGACAGTAGTATACATGTTGGGTGTTTATTTATTTTTCATTTTGCAGAAAGCAGAGCAAGAGAAGTTGGAGAAGCTTGCTCGCAAGGTATGTCTTAAGTTATACCCTCTTAGTCTTTATGATTTATGTGCAATATTTGATAACTTCATTGGATCAACAATTTTCCTATGTATATTTTTCTGAATGTGAATGCTTACTGATTTTATTTGGTGGAAAATAGATGGATTAGACGGGAGTGAATTTTTTACACATTTCAAGGCCATTACACCCACTCAAAAGAATATACTAGAGCCAACCAACATATATGCCCGATCTGTTTTAAGTTTTATTTTGAAATTCAAATGCTAAGCTGTTATTTGTATAAAGCCGAGGAAAGTTGTAATTGGGTGTAGAACATGTTTTAGAAAAAAGAAAAGTTGTCACCCCTTTATTTGGAAATTTCAGTGTTGTCTGCTGTAGGTTCAGCATAACTTGTTGCATCTTCATGAAGATTATTCTGTATACACGGATCATGATAACCTTGGTTGCTCATTAAACATCCATAAAGAAATAATATGAACATATTTATACACCTTTTCTTTTTTTTGCTAACTTGGGTTAGATGCCTTTTTTAAGTTATATTGAAAGCCCATTGCATATTTTATCCTGCTCTTGGTTCTATCTTAAAGACCAAATAACTACAATGTTGATGTTACTTTATATCCTGTTACTATTGTGTGTTTGTGACTCTGTTTTTGTAACGTTTTCAAGAATTTTTTCTCCAGTTTCGTATGCATTTGTTTGTCTATCGGAAGTCTTACTTTGAAGCTAATGATAATTGTATCCTCTAATTTAGGGTCCTCAACCAGAAGCAAGCTCAGGGGGTTCAGTAACTGATGCCAAACCAAGTGGCTCAGGACACACTGGAGCATCAGCTGAAAGAGTTTCAACTGACAAGCACCGGAATTATGCAGTGGTAGCTGGCACCATAACAATTCTTGGGGCTTTGGGGTGGTACCTTAAGGGCACTGCAAAGAAGCCAGAAGTGCAGGATTGAACATTTCAGCTGTTCATTTTCTCATTTTGGTATTGGTTGCAGCAAGTCGCACAAAAATAAATAACCACACTACTAACTATGATTTTATTGCATCGTTCTATTATCACGAATTACTACTTTAATGTTTTATGTTTAAACATGTTGGTGATATTTTCTCATGCTACTTAGCATGACGAGCATCAATTTTTTTCCCAATCGTTCAAATGTCATTCACCAGCAGCGGGTGAGAGATGGTGATGAAAAAGGAGTGGAGATTGTATGTTGCAGGAGCCGCAATTAGCGTATGAATGTAATGTCTAAAGTGAAGGATATTTGGAATAGTAAACGAACCTTCATCGAGATATAGTTTAAATCTATATCGATTTTTTTTATAAAGAATTCCCATATTGACTGACTGAGGATGGGATGAGTACTTACTTAATTTTTTTTTAATTTCAAATAGCTAAAATCTTTTAAATTTATTAGGTAATTACAAAATTTGTTTTGATTTTTTGATAATTTATTTGTATAATATATATTTAATTATTTTTATTCTTTTTCATAATTATTTGATTTTTGTCATTGTTATTTGATAATTTTAGGTGATATTTACATAATTATAATTTTTGTTTTTTATATTTAATATTGGAGAAAAATAAATGTTTTTTTATTTGAATATTTACTAACTTCTTTTAACGTTAAATGGATGAATATATAAGATAAAAAAAATAAAATCATATATCATGTGATTTTATTTTCATCATTTGACTTTATATACTATTATATATATATATATTATATCTTTTATATTTTTATATGTATTAAAATTTATGATATTTTATACTATAATTATATTATATAATTCTTAATATTTCATATTATAATATGATTTTAAAAATTTTATAAATCTACGTCAAATTTTAAATATTATGTTTATGTAATTGAACGAAGATAAAATGAGATTGTCAAATTAGTATTACTTTGATTGTCATTTCTTTCCATGTCTCCTTGATTCTTTCATCCTGGGTACCTTGGGATGAAACTAGATAAATTGAAAGCATATTAATCGATGTAATAGATAGAAAATTATAATTGTTCCAGTGCAGAGAGATGTTGATCTCTTCTCTTAGAATACTTAATATTTGTTGTCTTCTTTTAGGTTTGATGATCAACTCCTTTATAGTTGCTCATAGACTTATAATTTTTATACTAAAATTAAGATTTGTATCCTTTATTTACCTAGGGGGTTACTGTTTATTTTTTTAATTACATATTTATTCTTTAACTGTAATAAAATCTTTTTATATTTATATGGTATACATATTCTTATTGATTTGTTAATATGTATATTACTTTATTCTTAATTAATCTTAAGTGATAAATCTTATTCTGAATATAGATGTTCACTAGTTACTACATATTTTTTTTTTAAGTCCGATTGACAAGATTTATCTTACACCAGGTGAGGATCATATCCATCATCACACACTTTCAAGTTTTTCAAGCATAAACGACTTATCTTAAAAGTTAAGATCCTACTTTTATTGATACATTAAGAAAGATAGATGCAACGTACTGGGAAAGACGAATTGACAATTGAAGAGAGGCATAGTTAAGGTGTGTTTTGTCGTGATTTCAATCTCCTGTTTCTACCCAACTCTTTTTTGGTGTTTAGTAAGCTGTTGGGTCAATTAAAATGGAGCTTATTAGTGATATAATATTTAAGGTAATTAATATAAAACCTAACAAATTTAGAATTAAAGGTATTGTGTAATTGAAATAAAAACTCCATGCTTACATAATCACGTTTTGTACATGCAAAAATTAGTAACGTTTTCTACATCACAAAATTTGCTTATATAAAAGTACTTAAAAAAATGTATAAAATTTTGATTTCATCACTACACTCACACCAAGTCCACTGTATAATCGCACCCGAATTGCAATGGGCAAAAAGATAAAATGGAGCTGGAGTTCTGCGATAATCGGAGCAGCGTCCGCGGTTGCAGCCACCGCCATAATCTCCGCCAAACCGAAGGACCCAACGTTCCACCTCATATCCATAAACTTGACATCCTTCAAACTAAACCTACCTCTCCTCGACGCAGAGCTTCTCCTCACCGTCCACGTCACTAACCCCAACATTGCTCCCATCCATTACTCCTCCACCTCCATGTCCATCTTCTACGAGGGTTCTCTCCTCGGCTCGGCTCAGGTTCAAGCCGGCTCTCAGCCGCCACGCTCCTGCCAGCTCCTCCGCCTTCCCGCCCGTCTCCACGCGCTCCAGCTCGCGCACCACGCCAAGCGCTTCCTCCAAGACGTCGCGCGCCGCGAGATGGTGCTCGACGCTACCGTCGACATCTCCGGCATCGCCAAGGTCGTGTGGTGGGACCATAACTTCAAGGTCCACGTCGACAGCCACGTCACCGTTGATCCCGTCTTTCTCGACGTCATTGATCAGGAGAACACCTCCGAACTTGAAGTCTTCACCACCGCTGCAGCTTAGGCCAGTGAGAGTGTACACTCTGTGACTAGTTGTTGTATTCTGCAATTGAATTAGATTTTTCAGTTTAGGTTTTGTTTATGCCTTCGAGATTCAACCTGTTATTCCGTTTCTCATTTCTGCATACGCAATATTGGGTATGCTTCTGAAGCGAGCTTAGAATCTATTTTGAGACCAATGATTGTGGAAAGTTGTTGCTTATAGTAGGCATTGTTATCAAGAAATGTGATGCTCAGTTATGATAGTACAGAATCCTTATCCTATGAAATTTTGTTGTCTTGAATGATTTCCTTGTGGCTTTGATTAGTTTTTTGAAATTCTATGGATTTGGGGCATACATATTGACTTAGGTAGTATCTACTAACAAAGGATACTATTGTTTTTCACCACTGTGCTTCTCTTTGTTAATCTTCAATTTTAATCTACCTCGCTTGCTTAGAATTAGAAAATAGATTGTTGTTCATCATATTCTTGTACTGTTGGTAAAAGTATAACAGAAAGTATACATTCTTATGTTGTGATGATACACCCAATTAATGTAGATAGAGATGCTAACTTTTGTTGGTAGTGTTTATCAATAACAGTAGAGACTTGTGCTTGCTTATCAATATCAGTAGACGTTTGTGCTTGATGATGGCAAGAGAAGCTTGCTCTCGAGGTATGCCCTTGAATTTTACTCTCTTATTCTCATGATTTCGGTAGAATATGTAATGAAGTACTTGAAAGTTGAAAGTGCTTAATCCATGGGTCATCAAAGCATTGCTCTGCATTTATTTTCTGATCGGGTCTGTTCAATGATCTAGGACTGACTTGTTTTCCCATTTAAAAGCCATTACACACACAAAAAAGGGAACTCTAAAATCGTAGCATGAAGGGTGTATTGTGCATACGTTTTCAATGATATACTTGGCTACTCATTAAACAACCATAAAGAAATACTGATACCATCAAGTTCATGAGTTAATTAGTCTATTACAGAACCTATGTACAGTCTGATACAATAATCATTCATCATGTCATTTTTATAGGATATTATAGACTGTTTCCCAAAGATAAACTGTTGTTGACTTTCTTGCAGCATTTTATAATCACGTCAATAATTGGTGGTACCTTCACGTGCTTAAATGTGCTAACAAATGCTACCATTGTTATGTAACTTGATTACTATTTGCCGGTGCCAGAAAATGGTGCATCATGTATTGTATGAGTCAATGAATTGTGATTCTAGATAAGGTCCCATAAGGAGAAAGGAACAACATGCTTTTTTTGACACTTGGTGATTGGTAAAACGGGAACTCACAATGGGTTAATTGGCATAACGAAAAATCCTATGTGGATCACTTTCAATCTATGTAAATTGTCTGCCAAAAATTGTCCTCCCTAATATGTGTATGCATTTGTTTGTCCATTAATACATGCTTTGAACTAAATGGTAAATTATATACTGAACTTTAAGGTGCTCAATCAGAAACAGAGCAAGATGCAGGCTCATGGGATACCAAAACAAGTGGCTCAGTACATGCAGGAACATCAGCTCACAAGGTGAGGAGAAAATATTTCTATCCTAAATCGTCAATCAGTTGAGAAGAAAATAAAGATGTATGAACTTCATGTAAAATATTCTGTGATCAAACAACATACATATTCCAGATCTGATATGCAAATGGTTTCTACATATTGAATACCAAAGGTTAAAAGTTCACATGCTGAATCCAGCAAAATATTTGAAGCCTTAACGCAAAAATATTTTGAAAAAAGAAGAAAAAGGGTTTTTGCATCACGTAAAAGAGAGAAGTGCAGAGCATGATGATGACATTAACCACGCACATTGAAATAAAAAGTCTTAATAATTCAGAATAAAATTACTATGCTACCAAACAAGCCGACCCTTCTTGGTTTGTGTGGGTGACAACAGAGTGAAGTGCACAGATACTTATAAGATTCCAATTCTCTACAATAGAATAATAGAATGTTTTAATTAATAAGATAAGATAATTTTTAAACATTATATTATTACCAAAGCAAGACAAAGTATCAAAATATACCATTTTTACGTTAAGCTCCTCGAAAATTGGAGGACACGACTTTTACGTTTAAACAGACGAGGTGGAAAGTGATATCAGTAATATATGATGCCACTAACAAAATAAAGCAATTACTTCCATACATTTTTATTTGTCTTTGCTTCATCTTCTTCTTACATTGGTGCTGCACTCTTTCTTCCACTCCTTAAGTTTTTGTTCCAGACTCATTGCTAGAACACCTTATCACTAAGACACCAACTGTCTTGTTATGTGGATCGAAGAGATTAACATTTGTTTTTGTTTGACTTGCAAAATATAATTTAGATTTTAGATTTTACATCTTATAATATATAATTTTATATTTAAAATTGTATATTCTGAATTATTTTTGGATTATACATTCTAAAGCTCAAATCTAAAAAATGAAAATCTTTAAATAAAGAATAAAATTAAAATTTGAATGTGTATGAGGTGCGGTTTGAAACCAGGAAGAAACTACTTAGAGACTAATCCATTTATATTAAGATATATCAAGATTGATTTGCTAAATATATCAATGGTTTTATCAACCAAGAGTATTCTTGTATGCTGGGTCTTGAATGAATGGTTTACTGAATAGATACAATATTAATATTAATAAGACACTAACTCAACCTTCATAACACTACATCTAATCCAAATTTTTAAGACAGTAAATTTAAGAATTCTTTTGTCTTATATATTATTCAAATTTTTTTTCATTTCTATCCGATATTAAACTTAGACTCGTACAATTTTCTAACATACATTATTATAAAGAAGGATCTTTGTTTAACTATGTGAAGAAATAAATATAGGGCTTCATTCTGATTAAACTAGCTAATATAAACACTTCAACTAATTATGTCTTTATAATCTGTTTACTTTGTGGCGTTTTAATTAGATAGACTGATATAAACTTTTTGTTTATCTTCTTATATGTTTACTTGTGTTTAATTATACGAGACATATTAATAAACTTATTTCAAGTAATATTTAGTAAATAATATATCATACTTATTTTTCGAAGAAAGTATAACTTTTTATTATTTTTAGTTAATGAAAAATGGCCTGTTGGCCTGTGATTCTAAGATAGGATTCAACTAATTACAAACTATTCTATGAATATCTTTCTTTTATCTTCTTTGATTCTTATCAGTGAAAACACAGCTACAATTATTTTGTATTCGCATTTTTTAATTTTTATAAATATTTGAGTTAAAAATATATAATTATTTTTTAAAATAACTGTTAAATATAAAATTAAAAAAAAAATATATTAAAATTTTTAAAATAACTGTTAAAGATAAAAAAGATTTTTAGAAAATCATTAAAGATAAATTATTTATAAAATTATTTGTAAAATAATTAAAATTAAAACTAGAATAATAAAATGTGAAAAAAAAAAGATATTTATATTGTTATAGATATAATATTCTTCATTTTCCCATCATGTATTTGTATATTGCTTTAGGTGTTTGAAAAGATATTCAACCATCATATTTTTTCTTTCCATTGATCGAAATCAAGTGTTCATCACTCGTGTTTGTGATCCATTCAAAAATAGGATGCAATGTATATCAGTATTCGGAAGAAGAATAAAGGAAAATGTTCTTATTTAAAATATTTTAAAATTCTCTTTACGTGTATTTTTTTTTCATGGGTTATTATTTTAAATTATTTTACACATCTTTTTATTTATTTATCTTTAATAAAAATCTAAATATAATTTGTCATTACTAAGCTCTCATTACCACGATAGAATGTCTCTTTATCACCGAGATGGGATCCAGAGACTACATTTAACTGCTTATACAAAATAAAAATAATTCTAAAAGACATAAATATAGTTTTACAATATGTTTTGAACAAGGAACACAAAAGTAATCGCCAAAAATAAATACACAAATATAAAAATTTCCTTTATTTATTTATCTGCAGAGTGGCTTACACAAGAGTTTCCTTTTTCTTCATTTACTTCATATCTGTCACACTAACAATTTTCTTTTCCCAGATTTTCTTCTCCCATTTCTACAACTTCTGCTTCATCTGCTTCTCCATGGTTGTCACCATCAGCACCATCATAATCATCACCTTCTTCTTCTGCCATAAACTCTTCGTCCTCATCATTCTGCACAATGTGAAGCTTTAACCTCCCATCTTCCCTATGAGCTCGCAAAAACTCTTGAGAGGGTGTTCTTATTTTCTTAAGAACAAACCTTCCATTGTTTCTATAAGAGATGAAGTTCCCCATGCACGAAATCGGAGGAGGGTATATATATTCCACCCTATATGCACTACTCACCCTTCTCCTCCAATGTTCTCCCAAACCTAAACGCTTCTTCCCATAATAAATCCCACCATCTTTCTCTCTCTCATCACTTTCCAAATCCCTCACCTCCTTCTTCCACTCTTCACCATCATCGGAGCTCTCAAAGCCAAGCCCTTCGGTGCACACGTGCAGGCTCTCAGAGCCCAAGGAGGAAAAACTGTCACTTCTCTTGTGGGGTGTGCATGTTCTTGGGGTGATGTTTGAAACAGCATTTGTGTGGTGTATGGGGTTTTCCTTGAAATGGAGTTCACCAAATAAGTCAGTGAAGGAGTAGAGGGGTTGTTTGATTTGGCTCCCTGAGAAGGATTCAATGAGGGTAGGGTTTTCTGGCAGTGATGGCTTCTCAAACATGTGTTGTGAGCTTCCACACACTGACATGGCTTGTTGCTGTTGATTTTGTGGAGAAAATAATTAATAGCACAACCGAAGATTCAGAAGGAATACAGGGAAAAAAATCTAAGGGAATGTGTTGTTGATGAGTATCTATTTATAACAGAGGAGTCTGTGATTTTTGGTATCTTTTTATCTGATGATGATGTTGACCTGCATATGAATGAGTGGTTATAGAACTAGACCTGTGGAATTTTCACACATTGTTCTGAGATTTGCTATCTCATTAACTTAAAATTGGAATCTTGTATGGTACCAAGTAGCAACTGGAGTTATGCATGCTGAAAACAGCATCACCAATATTCGGTTACCTCATTTTTACACTTGCTCGTTCAATAATGGTTTATTCTTCTCACTTTCACTATCAGATCTTTGAGATGTAAAAAGGAATGTCAAAATATCAAATTTTGTGTTGGTCATGCTCTACACCTGTTTTCCAAAGTTACATATCCGTATATGCCAAAGCATCGTATTTGTTATTGCACTACTACTGGTACCACTTGTGAGAGCAAACCAAAACCTACACAAATTCTAAATTCTAGATCACCCTTTTGTCATCGAAATGTACTGATTCTTATTTTTGTTGGGGAATTTAAATCTTAGATCAAGTAAAAATAGAAAAGTTAATTATATAGTTCATTATATAATAAGAGATTGAAAGTGGTGATGTCAATCCATTATATAGTTCATTATATGTGAATTTAACTCATGTTTCGTTGGTTTTATATATTTCTTATTATACTCCTTCTTGTCTCATTATTGGTCTCATCTCAGCCTCATAGTGTAGTACATGTTTCTTTTTCTTTGTAAATAATAAGAGATTTTAAAGGAAGATATTTATACAAGTTACTTAAAGATTAGAATAAAATACAAATGATAAACCAACTGTGGCCTCTTATTATACATAGCCATGAAAGCACAAATTAGAACAAAAAATAAAAACCAGAGAAAAGGAACACTTAGGTTGACACTATATAGAAGTTGACAATACCTTTTAGCAAGTCAAACTTGGGTTGGTTGGTAACAAACCATAATTATTGAATGTTTCTAACCTTACGCAAATTACTCATGTTAGAGAGAAAGGGAATTCATGATCCAAAGTTACTCACATTGTTAGTCCATTATGGTCCAAAAACAAAAAGCATGATGCAGGAAAAAAAAAAAAACTGATCTTCGCTCAATACCCTGGTAAAAGCATAAACTTTTTCTTCTGTGGGTCCGACCATTCCCATGCATGATTCTTCCCACTTTGAAAAATGGGAATTCCATTGTACAGTTCCAAATTGATAATCTGACATGAGTTGAAAGGGGGAATCATGAGTTATGATTGTGTCTATTGTATGTAAACTTTAGAGCCATGATGAATAAAAAATACTGTAGTCAGCTTTTAGGAAACTAATGTGTCTGCAATAATTGCATTATTTCCAAAGAAAAGTTGAGGTTCATGCATTACAATGTTGAGTTTTTTCATCAAAGTTGATACAGAGGATCCTTTACTATTGGAAAACAAAAAATCAATTTTATACACAATTCTTTTAACAGATTGTTGTGAGAACTGAGTTAGGTATTAATTAGCATACCGTATTTGTACCTTAGTATTAGCGAACTGATAGAACAAGAATCCAGAAGTTCTTATTTATTTCTACATTGCAACATTGACATGTGAATGGCCTGCAATTCAGGAATAATTATGAGAAGTTGAGAACACAAATGAACACACATAGGAAATGTTATTTCGGTACAATGTCAGTGTGATTCTAGAATCCAACAAGTTAAACAAACAGAGGAAATAAAACTTGAACCACTTCACAAACTTGTACTTCAACCAAACTTCAATTACAATGCACAATGTCAGAATCAAACTACATTTCACAGGGATGATTCTTTCACCGCCAGGCTTCTATTCGCTCTGATCTTGAATCTATGCGGCTCAGATTACTGATACCCTTTTTCTCAGCAGACACTGTTGCATTGATCACAGGTTGTTGCAGACCTCCGGTTTTTTTGGACCCCTTTTTAGCAATGGAATCACTTGATTGTCCACTCTTACTCTTTCCAAGGTTTCCTTTGGTTGGAAACTCACAATGCAGTTCCTCCTCAAAATCCAGATTCTCAGAAGAGCCTATCAAACTGCCACATTCTCCAATAGTTGAATATTTGTTTTGGAGAGATTCAGAGGAACATTCTGATACATTTGTCTCAGAAACAAAGGTTTCTCCAGACTCTTCACTTTCAGTGCCAACATCATCTTGCTGGCAGGACTCCAAAAGACTGTGATCTCCATTCTCATCAGAGGGCTCTAAACAAAACCCAGGAAACGATTCTACCACACAATCCTTTCTCTCTCGCAGTGTCCTTAACACAAGTGTCTTCAGAAAGTTCATCACTTGAACTGCATACATCAATGCAGTCAAAGGGTCTGCCATCTGCAACCAGAAAGATAGAATTCTGTGACTGAAACCTCTACCATAGTAAGATACATCAACTATATCACATTGGCCTCTTTTTACCTATATACATGACCAATATCAAACAGATAGCACAAAAATAGCTTCACTTTGAGAATAAAACTTGATTTGGATTTCCATGATGTCTACTTTCAATGTTGTACATTAGAGAAGAAAAAAATAACAGGAACTCACATGAGTCATGTTTGGTGCAAAAACCATTGCGATGTTGCGTGCATTCATCTTATTCAGACGTTCCTCTTGAACAACATCAGCCATCAGATTAATAGCCCAGTCCAAGAGGGAAGCTTCAGTGTGAGGAAGCTGACTAACCAGTTCTGCACAATCATCTTCGGTCTGGCATTGCATTACATGCTCTGGTGATAAAGAATCCAGAACACCACTAGGCAGTTCCCTAAACCAAGCCTTCAAAAGCACAAGAATTTCAAAATCAAATTATCAATGTAGTACATACACATACACCTCTGATCACACCAAAACAGAAATCATGGTATTTCCAAACATGTACCATGTTTCTCTTTTATATTATACCTTAATCAGTCCAGCTAAACAATGTATATCAACATCTTCTGGGACCAATCCCCTGTTCAATTGATCCCTAACATTCTCTTCTTGAGTATTGTCTGCATTAATTCTGAAAATCCCCTCTGCCTGCAAGGGTAAATTCAATTGTTTAACTGAGAAGGAGCAGACATAGAGTCATTTTGTAAATTGAAGTAATGATTAAATTTGTATAGAGTGGTGGATTACAAAACAGGACTGACATTTTTCTTTTTGGCATATTCTAAATTGTTCTCAGTTGTTTAATTCATTGTGAATTGAAAAGAAAAATCAAAACTGAGAAATGTGTAGGTGATTAACCTGCAACCCTCCGAGAGCATACAAGTGCCTTTGCATTAGTAGAAGTATGGTTGGAACACTGTTCCCTCTCGTGTCATATGATAACTGCATGGATTCTGTTGAAACTCCAAAAACAGTGGCACTGCATGTGAAAATCAAAACAAATACACCAAAATCAAACAACATAATAGTTATTTTCATCATAAATCATGATAGAGACAAGTAACAAACTGAGTTGGCAGAGCTCTCAAATTTTCAGAGCAAACTTTTTATACAGTGTGTCATATAACACGTGCAGGTAACAAGCAGAAATAATCCATCATAAAACATGCAATCCACAAATTAAAATGCTTTTAAGTGATTCAAAAACATTAATAAATAGTGTTGTACCCCTCTTTGAAGGATTCACACATGCAGAACCTTCCAATAGAGGATGAACCTCATCGTAACCACAAATCACTGGATCATAGCCCAAAAATCTTTTAGAGGCAGATTTTCTTAGAGTTTCTTCCTCAGAGGCATTTCCAACACCACCCCAAGTCAGAAACACCAAAATAACTCAATCATGAACAGTAGAAATAGGCCAAAAGAGATCTACTAAGGTATTTTTCTCTAATTTTAACATTCAACTCACGTTATGTAAACATTGCTTAACTGTCAGAATCATATTCTATAATGTTTGACTTAAAATCATATCTCTCCAATTTGAACAATTTACTCACATTCTACAATCATGGACTAGTATATTGCAAGAGATTATTACCATAAATATATGTCACTTCCGAAATAATTTTACTAAAATGGTTTCACTTTTTTCATAAATGCAATACTTTTTGAAAGATAGATGTCAGAAAATTTAAATTTTTTGATCAGACTAAATCTGAAGTAATCATAAGCAGCATGATAACATTATTATGACATAAGATAAATCAAAAAAGGAACAGTGTGGTGAGCACGTACCTAGCACTGGGAGACCTTGTGGAGACTTCTGGTTCGAACTCACGTGGCAAGCCCAAGAAGCCATTGAACCTGTCGAAGGTGACATGCGCAACATGGCGCACGTTAGTAGGCCAACTAATCTCCATGGTGCAGAGGTCACCTCTCCCCTCACTCTTGCAAGCAATCAACGATTTCCTCAAAAGGGTCACAAGAATGGCCAGCAGCGACAGTTCCTGCTGCGTTCTGTCTGTGACCCCGCGCGCCTCACAGTCGGTGACCGTGGCAAACCCTTCCACCACCGCAGACGAGGGTGGCGCCGGTTCTTGCTCGGCGGAGACAACCAGAATGCCGTCAGAGGAAGAAGCGGTTGGCGACGAAGAAGAAGAGAAATGAAGCACCTCGGTCATGACTCACACTGAAATGGAAAAACGAAAAAAAAAAAACTCAATTTTTTTCTTGGAAGATAAAAAAATAGAAGAGAAGAGAGAGACCCTTAACCAGAATTAAAGAAAATTTTCGGTTTTGATGGACAAGTTGTTGTCTTTTTGGTGTTGGATCCAAGAAAAGTGTCCAGAACAATGTGGAACGTGAGTATCATTAACTGGGATTTATCTTTTTTAATGTTGTTTATGTTGAAGTGTGTGTTTTGTTTTGGAAGAAGTTGAAGAAAGATGATGAAGAAGGTGTGAGAAAAGTGGTGGGAAAGAAAAGAATTGAAGAGGGTGAAATTTTACAGCACAACAGTAGTTAAGAGCAATAATAGTGTTTGGTGGAGAGAAGGTGTGTGAGTTGTGTCATTTATCCAACTTCCATTTCACAAGAATCCAAAGCACCAGCCACACCTGTAAAATCTGGTCTGCAATTTCCTTTCCATTGTCAATGCCAGAAACCTCATTATTTGATCATTCAGTCAATAGAGTTGTTAGGTGTGAGGATAACAAATAAGAGAGTTATGTATTTATATGGAAATTATTAGCTGTAAATTCAATTCTAAAAGGCTATATTTTAGTAATTCAAATATTATATATATATAGTGAATTTAACTAATAAATGAAAATTTTCATATTATAATAACTATTTATGTTAAACAGTATTAAAATTGACGATACACAATAATTTATATTTTAGAATAAGGTTAAATGTGTTTTGTCCCTTCATTTTCAGTGAATTTTAAAATTAGTTTATTTTGAAATTTTAAACCAATTTAGTTATTTATCTATTGAAATACGTGAATTTAATCATTTTAATCAAATTTTGTTAGGTTTATTTTATGTTTTGTACGCATTTCAGAATTGTATTTGAGTTGTTTATATTGTTTGACACAATTTTATTTTAATGTTAAGTCAAATACTACTATAAAACATACTTGAAATGTCAAATAAACTTAACAAAATTTGATTAAAAGGACTAAATTCACGTATTTCGACACATAAAAGACTAAATTGGTCTAAAGTTTCGAAATAAATTAATTCCAATATTTACTTAAAGTTAAGGGACCAAAAATATATTTAACATTTTAGTATAATTTAAAATATATATTATATAAATTTTATTTATATAAATCAAATATTAAATAAATTTATTTTATATGAATATAATTTTTTGTATATGTAACAGGAAACAGGTTTTTAACTACAGATTTTTAAAGCAACATAATTTAATTGAAAGATCTATATATTTGATGTTACATTATTTAAACTATCTCTCTATTTTTTATATGATATCATTAATGAAACATTTCAAATTTGTATATATAAGTAAAAGAAAATCATCAAATAGTTTTAATAAAATCTTCAAATAGATAAGTTAAATAAGAATATAATATATTAAAAATAACTAAATAGTTGTCTAAAACTAGTTTTAGACGTCCGTTTTGTAAGAAAAATAACGAAATTGATATTTTTGTTTAATTTGATAAATAAATAAAAATAAATTAATCATCATAAAAATAATATATTTATATAAAAATATTTAATAAATTAGTCATCATGGCTAAAAATCATCATTTTGTTATTTAGACGTGCAAAATCACGTTTAAATTGATAGTTTCGTATTTCAGCAATTTTAAATCATCAATAAGTTAAAATTAAATAATGTGTAATACTTGAATTCTTTCGATGCGTCAAGATACTCATTTGGATAGAACTTAATTCGAAAGAAGTCAAAATGAGCTCATTTAAGGATTACTAATTTCCTTACCATCCGGACTAAAAGGTATTTGGCACAATTTTCTTATTGATAGTTAAATTATTATAAATAATCAATGAGAATAAAAAAAAAACATAGTTCTTCTTAGTTCGCAATAAAATACAATTTCAAGATAATTTTCTCATAAAAAACTTAAATATAAAACTACTTGCATTTTTTAACATTTGAACATCGTAATTCTAACTTAATCATAACACTTAAAGCTATATTTCGATAATGGTTTAATTCTCTTAAAGAATATTAAATTTGAAAGTTTTTGTCTCTAATATTTGACATTTACCATAATCAAATAATCTTATGGTTTGATTCTAATATTTGTTGTGTTTACTTTGGTATATAGTCTTGTCCTTTCTATTTTATCGTGCATTGAAGACATTACATCAACTCATACAAAATTTTGTATACTTTAATTTTTTAAAACACCATGTAGATAAAACATTCAATGTTACTTTTAATAAATAAACACAATACTAAGTTTTCATAAAAGCTACAAATCTCTACTTAAAAGTAAAATATTAATCACTTCAACTCGTTAACTTTAATAAATAACTATGAGGGATACGGGACAAACAAAAAAGTTGTGACATATAAGATAAGTTGTTGCACAGGTTAATACTAAAATATTACGTGTTTATACATTGTCTATTTTATTTAACATGTATAGTATGCCAAAATTTACATACTAAATTATTTACATGTGTTGTTTATTTTGGTTTTTACGACTTTCTTTTTAAAATGAAAAAGTTTATTTATTTTTTATTTTTTTGATTTTCTAAGAGGGATTAAATCTATGACCTTTTTCTTCTTTCGTTTTTTCTGATCACAAGATCATTTTATCACTCATTTTTTTTTTGTATAGGTAATTGGTTACGTTGAACAATTAAGCTCATGGTTTTTTATGTTGAAGGAGACTGCAAGTAAGTTTTGGTACCCAGTTGTATGCACATTGCAAGTTCATTGATTCTATTTTCCTGAGTTATTGATTTTTCTGTTCACTTCTATTCCAATAGATATGTATTTTTGAATGTATGTGTCTAATATGTGTGTGCATATGCTCTTTATAAAGTATAATTTGCTCTCAAGCTTTAATATGATGTTGCATAATTTAAGAGGCAAAAGCCTTATTTTTTGTTGACTTTTTTATTTCATTTCTGCAACAATGTAGATTCATATTCTAATCAAGGTATTTCTTGGTTAAATTTGGCGCAAATCTGTATTTTCTTTTAATTCCATTTATTTTTACATTTGGAGCTTTTAATTTTTTTTTTCATTTACTTGCACTTTTATTTTCTTTTTTCATTGTTGTTCGCATGATTATTACGATTTGGAGCTGCTTGCGTGGAGGGAATTATAGAGAATTTAAAACTTTTCCACTCATTAGGCGAGCTAGAGCTCATTTAGAGAGTCAAAACTCGCTTGGACAACTCGATAAAAGAAGTTCTTAGGGCTTGAGTCACTAAGTGAACTAAATAATCACTAGATAAGTTACTTTAAAATTTTCAAAAGCTTGGATTGGTTTGGGACCGCAATAAGAGGACTAGCTTCATTGGGCTAATTTCAAGTATTTTAGTTCTAGTGGCAAAGTCGTTGTGTGAGTTACCTATTCGTTGGGCAAGTTTACATGCATAGGTCTCATTAAGCGAAAAAGGGAACTTGTTGAGCGAGTCTGAGATGGTTGAGTGATATATGATGAGTGAAAATATGAGGTTTCAACTATGTTTATGATGTTGATTGAATGAAATGTGATTTTAAAAGCTTGAATACAGTGAAACATAACAGGATGATAATTTTGGAATAATGATGAATGTTAAATTGCATAGAGAATGAGAGTTTTGTATTATATAATCATGGTGTTAATTGTGCTATTTTATGTGTGGACTAACTTAGAAAGATGATAATGGTGTTTTCTAGATTTTAGCTTGAGATTTGTGATTGAAAAGTATGGTTAACTTGTATATTATGTAAATGTGGTTAATTCTAATTGTTATGTTATCCAATGTTAGGGTATGTATTGAGTAGGAATCTAGATAGTGAAGTCATTGTAACTCTACTAAACTCACATACTCATGTAGAGAATGGAGTTTAGGTGATAAGAGCTTAAGGAGATTAGGAGATTCATATAGCGGGATTTGGTGTGGGATAATACATTTCTAACTAGGCTATAGTGAACTAACTTTGTCATAAGGGATTTTTAGACTAAGTGGAAGCCATACTGGATGTTACACTGTTTTGCAAGGTTACATGATAGGTGCATGACTTCATGGACAATGTATTTATGTAGACGAATTGTTATTATATTATATGTTTATGAGTATTTTAAATTTTATGTGTTGATAGATGTGTGAGCCTATAAAATTTCACTTACTCTTACTTTTTGGTTGTGGTGGTTTCATGATCGTATATTATAGGTTAGGAGAGATAATGCATATAAGAGATATTAGCAATAGTAATACTCTTAAGAATTATTGTGAGTAACTGTAACTTAAGTATTGTGATTTATGGATATTTTATATATATCAAAATCTTAAATTATAATTTAAAATGAAAAAATACAAATACATATTGTAAACCCCATTTTCCAGTTTATAAATCTTTGGGCCTGGCCTTTTCGTAGGACCAAGGCCAGCCCTACTGTAGGACCCCAATACCCCTTTCAGCTCACTCAGTATGCTCTTGTCTCCTTTTTCAGAAAACAATTTCCTTTCCTCTCTTGTCTTCTGTTAGGAGCTCTGTTAGGGCACGATCTTCATCCACCTTCGAGCTAACGAAACCCATCTAGTACCTTCTGGTAAGTTGAACTTCAGAGTTCATTGGTCTATTCCCTCCTCATTTCGTTGTTTGAGCATGTTGATTGGGTAGGGTTCCAAGTATTTACCTCGTTTTGTCCTGGTTTTCACTTTTCAGCTCACTCCTCGAGTTCCTGGAGCTGTAGTACCCCTTAATTAAGATCTGTTTGCTTTTGGTGCTCAAAACATAGGTAAGGGAAGCTAGGTTTTGAATCTTTAAGAGCTATTTCTGCATTATCTTTGGTCTGTACCATGATTTTCTGCTTGATTGATGTTTTGGATAGTATGAACTGGTTGTTTTGAGCAACACGCTGTCTCGCTCAAGCGAGAGTGACTCGCCCAAGCGAGTTCTCGAAGAAAACTTGGTATCCTCTGCTTGCGTTCTCGTCCAGGCGAGGGATTTCGATTTTGGGCGAAGTGTGATCTCGCTCAGGTGACGGAGTCTCGCCCAGGCGAGAGCTCGTAGAGTGCCTCTGTTGCAGATCTCGCCCAGGCGACTTCGCCTAGCTTAAGCGAGACAGTTGTGTAGCTTAAGCGAAGGCATTTAGCCTAGGCAAGAAAGGGGCCATGTTTGGGTCTATTTCCTTTGGTTATTTGTGGGTTGGCTGTATGACTTGAAAATGCATGAATTCCTGATATATATATATATATATATATATATATATATATATATATATATATATATATATATATATATACACATATATGCCCTGGAATTGGTATGTTTGGTATGAGTAATGGCATGGACTTGTACATGATGGTTGGGTGAAATGAGAATTGAATGTATGAGATGAAAGTGGTGGTTGTGGCATGAGAGACATGAAAATTGTATGTGATAGGCGTAAGTCCATGAGTCTCGTGGGGAGACTTCGTGGTGGCGTGTAGTGTATATATTAAGATATGAATTCAAGTAAGGATCGCATCCCGAAACTCTAAAGGGTCAGTGAGTCTCAGGTAGAGCAAACTGACCCAAGTGGTGAGAGTGGCAGGAGGCCTTAGTCTTTGGCAGGATAATGGCCTTAGATGCTTGAAGGTTAACCTTGTGCGTGGTAGGGTGAAACCCATTAGCAATGGCTCTACAGAGCAGTAGAAGCCACCACGAGTGCAAGCGTCCAGAATTCGATCTTAGTATATGTATCCGGATAATTGAGTCATAGTGTCCTGTGTGTTTGCTATAATTTGATTCTTTGTGCCTACTGTGATGCATGATTGAACTGTTTAAATACTTGTCTGCTATACCCTGATAAAATCTATATTGCACTAGCTTATCCTTGCATTTTTGTTTATGTTCCTGTTACGTTTTCTCTTTTGCGATGATCATCCTTGGTGGGAGCAGATGGAGAAAATTCTGGGAGTATGCCTGGTGGGAGTAGTAGCGCAACTTAGGGGATCTGTTTGTGTGCCTCTCAGGAGCATTCTATGGCCCTAGTGCCTTTGTAACTCCTAGCTCTAGGAGCTTTTCTTTTGCATAACTATGAACCTTGTTGTTTCTGTTTTGGCTATTACATGGTTGTATGCCTAGAACCCCTTTCAAGTACTCTTTTGGATGACTGTAAAAGTGAATTCCATGTTTATGGTTTTTCATCAGTTTGCTTTGCTCTTTATTATTATGATCATGTGATATATTATTAAGTAGATTATTCTATTTAAATGGGATGTCACATTTTTATGGTATCAGAGCCTTCGTTCCTAAGTGTCTGTGGGCTATGTGTTTGCTTAGCTTTCGTTGTGTCTTTCTTTTCGTGTTTAGATGAGTTTCCAGTCTAACCAAGTTCTGACGATTCTTTCTATGTGTCCAGTGTTACCCCCGCGTATCGCTCCTCCTCCAGCCCCTCAAGGCGATGGGCAAGACCTTGCTAGGGCGATCAAGGCAATGGCTGCTGCTTTGACCCAGCAAAGCAATGCCATGTTGCAGCAGCACGAGGCGGTGATGCAGCGCCAAGAAGCCTCTCTTGAGCAACAGAACTTTGTGATGCAGCAGATAGAGCTGCTAAGCAGGCTGCTGAGGACGCTTAGAGGCAGCACATGGATGCTCTCCGCCAGTTAGGGGAGAATGCTGTTGGTGCTCAGATATATGGTCCTCATCCCCAACCTCCACCCCCTGAATGGAGTTTGGAAGACTTCTTGAAGCACCACCCCGCCAAGTTTGATGGTAAGACGAGTCTCGACCAGGCGGACCAATGGATGAAGGATATGGAGCGCATCTTTGATGCCAAGAGGTGCCCCGATGAGAGCAGGCTTGCTTTCACGATCTACATGCTCATTGGAGAGGCTTAGCATTGGTGGGCCAATATGAGGTTGGTAATGGAAGAGAAACATAAGGATATCACGTGGGAAGCCTTCAAGAGGAGGTTTCTTTCATAATACTTCCCTGACAACGTGAGATACGCAAAAGAGGTGGAGTTCTTCCAGCTGACATAGGGGAACAAGTCAGTGGCTGAGTACGCCGAGAGGTTCAAACATCTGGGGCGTTTCTACACCATGCCGCTCGATGAGGAGTGGCGTTGCAGAAAGTTTGAGAATGGTCTCAGAGGAGACATTCGCTTGATGGTGGCCCCGCTGTCCATCAAGGACTTTGCGGCCTTGGTGGAAAAGGCCAGGGTCATGAAGCGAATGAAGGTGGAGGTGGAAGCCCATCATCAGCCACAACAGAGAGTTAGTGGACCATCTGGGTCCAGGCCGAGAGTTGAAGAGAAGAATAAGCCATATGCTAGGCCTCATCCACAGCCACAGGGGTCTAGAGGTCTTTCTTCCTCGCCCAGCAGAATTCAGTGCCATCATTGCGGAGGGCCGCATGTGAAGAGTTTCTGCCCGCAGCTATCCGGGTTTCGTAGGTGCAACCATTGTGGCAAGGAGGGCCACTTTGGTATAGATTGTCCCATTTTGAGGAGGGCAGTGGCACGACCTTCATCACAGACTCCGAGCCAGATTTCTGGTCAGACTCAGTAGAGGAAGGGAGGCAGCAGGCCTCAAGCTACATGCAGGGTTTTTGCGATGATTGGGTCAGAGGCAGCAGGTGCATGTAACCTCGTCGTTGGTTGTTGTGTGATTTCTGGCAAAGCTTGTTGTGTTCTTTTTGATTCTGGAGCGACACACTCGTTTGTGTCAGAGTCTTGTGTGCGGGAGTTGGGTCTGCCGGTGTGTGAGCTACCGTTTGACCTTGTGGTATCTACCCCAACATCTGGGTTGGTTAGGACTTCTTCTGTGTGTGGTAGATGTCCAGTTGAGGTAGAGGGACGCATATACAAAGTCAATCTCATATGCCTCCCTCTGCAAGGGCTATATGTGATCTTGGGAATGGATTGACTCTCTGCCAATCATGTTCTCATAGACTGTCGGGAGAAGAAGTTGTTGTTCTCCAACTCAGAGGAGCCTGAGTTGTTGTCTTCTAATGGGGTTATGAAGGAAATTCAGAACGGTGCACAGTGTTATATGATCGTTGCCAGGATAGAGGTTGAGAAAGAGGAGAGGATCACCGTGATATCAGTGGTCAGGGAATTTGAGGATGTATTCCCCGAAGAGGTACCCGATTTGCCCCCGAGGAGAGAAGTTGACTTCTCCATAGACTTGGTACCGGGAGCTGGCCCTGTGTCGATAGCTCCTTACCGCATGGCCCCAGTAGAGTTGGTGGAGTTAAAGAAGCAGATAGAAGGACTGCTCGAGAAACAGTTTATACGACTGAGTGCTTCGCCGTGTGGAGCGCCCGTCTTATTGGTAAAGAAGAAGGATGGCGGCTCGAGGTTGTGTGTGGATTATAGGCAGCTGAACAAGCTGACTATCAAAAACAAATACCCCTTGCCAAGAATAGATGATTTGATGGATTAGCTACATGAGGCGTCGATGTTCTCCAAGATTGATCTCCGGTTAGGTTATTATCAGATTTTGGTAAAGGCAGAAGATGTTGAGAAGACTGCTTTCAAATCCAGATACGGGCATTACGAGTATGTTGTCATGCCATTCGGTGTTACTAATGCCCCGGCCTTGTTCATGGACTACATGAACTAGATCTTCCGTCTGTTTCTAGATAAGTTTGTCGTGGTCTTTATAGACGACATTCTCATTTACTCCAAGACGCAGGAGGAACATGCCGAACATCTGAGGATAGTGCTTGGTATCTCGAGGGAGAAACAACTGTTTGCCAAGTTGTCAAAGTGTGACTTTTGGATGAGAGAGGTGCAGTTCTTGAGGCATGTGATATCATCTCAGGGTATAGTTGTGGATCCAGCTAAGGTGGAGGTTGTGATACAGTGGGAATGTCCCAAGCCAGTGACGAAGATTCGAAGCTTCGTGGGTTTAGCTGGCTACTACAGGAGGTTTATAGAGGGGTTCTCCAAGATAGTGGTACCCCTGACACAACTGACTAGGAAGGACCAACCGTTTGCATGGATTGATAGGTGTGAGGAGAGCTTCAGAGAGCTTAAGCAGAGGTTGACGAGTGCTCCGGTGTAGGTGATCTCGGATGTGAGTAAACCCTTTAAGGTTTACTATGATGCCTCTCATCAGGGCCTGGGGTGTGTCTTGATGCAAGAGAGGAAGGTGGTGGCTTATGCTTCAAGGCAGCTGAAGGTTCATGAGAAGAACTATCCTACTCATGATCTCGAGTTAGCAGCGGTGGTTTTTGCTTTGAAAATCTGGAGGCACTACTTGTATGGTGCACAGTTCCGTGTGTTTAGTGACCACAAGAGTTTGAAGTACCTTTTTTGATAAAAAAGAGCTAAATATAAGGCAGAGGCGGTGGATAGAGTTTTTTAAGGACTACGACTTCGAGCTTCTCTACCACCCAGGGAAGGCGAATGTGGTGGCAAACACACTGAGTAGGAAGACAGTGCATGTGGCACACTTGATGATAAAAGAGATGGAGTTGTTTGAAACCTTCAGAGACATGAAGCTACAGTTTGAGCTAGAGCCGAAATTCATTAGGTGTAGCACCTTGGTCATATCTAGTGACTTCCTGAGCTTGATTAAGGAGAAGCAAGCAGAGGTTTGCAAAAGGTGAAAGAGTTACTTGGATCGGATCAGGCCAAGGAGTTTGCCTTGGGTAGTGATGGTGTGTTGAGGTTTAAAGCGAAGGTCTGTGTACCAGAGGATGTTGAGTTGAGGAGATTGGTCCTTGAGGAAGGACATAAGAGTCGTTTTAGTCTGCACCCTGGCATGACTAAAATGTACCAAGACCTCAAGGAAAACTTTTGGTGGCAAGGCATGAAAAAGGAAGTTGCACAGTTCGTATCGGCCTGTTTGACTTGTCAAAAGGCTAAGGTGGAGCATCAGAAACCTGGTGGAACGCTTCAGCCCTTGGATATTCCGATGTGGAAGTGGGATAGCATAGCTATGGATTTTGTTACCCACTTGCCTCGCACCGTGAGAGGGCATGATGCTATATGGGTGGTGGTGGATCGGCTAACGAAGAGTGCTCACTTTTTGGCAGTGAATCTCAGAATGTCTATGGCCAAGTTGGCCCAACTCTACATCCGAGAGATAGTGGGACTTCATGGAGTACCCAGTAGCATAGTGTCTGACAGAGACCCCCGGTTCACTTCAAGGTTCTGGCAGACGCTGCAGGAGGCTATGGGTAGTAGGCTAAGGATGAGTTTTGCTTATCATCCTCAGACGGATGGCCAGTCAGAAAGGGTGATTCAATCCTTGGAGGACATGTTTAGGACATGTATCTTGGACCACCTTGGCGGTTGGGATAAGGTGTTACCGCTGGTGGAGTTTACCTACAACAATAGTTACCAGGCGAGTATAGGGATGGCGCCTTATGAGGCTTTATATGGGAGGAGGTGTAGGACTCCCTTATGTTGGTACCAGGATGTCGAGTCGGTTTTAGTAGGACCTGAGTTGTTGCAACAAACCACAGAGAAGGTGCAGTTGGTGAGGGATAGGTTGCAAGCATATCAGAGTCGGCAGAAAGCATATGCAGACCGAATGAGGAGGCCCCTAAAGTTTGAGGCTGGGGAGCATGTGTTCTTCAGGGTGACTCGAACCACTGGTGTGGGGAGGGCTATCCGCTCAAGGAAGTTGTCTCCTAAGTTCTTGGGTCCGTATCAGATCTTTAGGAGGATAGGGCCCGTGGCTTATGAGATTGCATTGTCACCCCAGTTGACTAATCTACACCCAGTCTTCCATGTCTCACAACTACGAAAGTATGTTTTTGACTCGTCACATGTGTTGGAGGTGGAGGATGTGCAAGTCAGGGAGGATCTCCGGGTAGTGGTACAGCTCGTGGCCATAGAGGATCGCCAAGTTAAGGAGCGCAAGGGAAAAGCCACTAGCCTTGTGAAAGTCATCTGGGACCGGAGGACAGGTGACTCTACCTGGGAGCTAGAGGAAGATATGAGGAGTTCCTATCCACATCTTTTCTGGTAAGTCTAATTTTTCGAGGACGAAAAATTTTTGTTGTTGGGGAGATATTGTAAACCCCATTTTCCAGTTTATAATTCTTTGGGCCTGACCTTGTCATAGGCCCAAGGCCAGCCCTACTATAGGACCCCAATACCCCTTTCAGCTCACTTAGTATGCTCTTGTCTCCTTTTTCAGAAAACAGTTTCCTCTCCTCTCTTGTCTTTTGTTAGGAGCTCTGCTAGGGCACGATCTTCATCCACCTTCGAGCTAACGAAACCCATCTAGTACCTTCTGGTAAGTTGAACTTCAGAGTTCTTTGGTCTATTCCCTCCTCATTTCGTTGTTTGAGCATATTGGTTGGGTAGGGTTCTAAGTATTTACCTCGTTTTGTCCTGGTTTTCACTTTTCAGCTCACTCCTCGAGTTCTTGGAGCTGTAGTACCCCTTAGTTAAGATCTGTTTGCTTTTGGTGCTCAAAATAAAGGTAAGGGAAGCTAGGTTTTGAATCTTTAAGAGCTATTTCTGCATTATCTTTGGTATGTGCCATGATTTTCTGCTTGATTGATGTTTTGGATAGTATGAGCTGGCTTGTTTGTGTTCTGGTATGTTGCTATTGAATTTGAGTCCCTGCTGCATGCACGTAACAGTGGCGAGTACTGTTATTCTTGCCCAAGCGAGCTCGTCTCGCCTAGGCGAGAATAGTTGAGACTCGCCCAGGTTCTTTTCGAGCAGCTCGCCCAGGCGGAGTGCTCTTGTTTTGAGCGACACGTTGTCTCGCTCAGGCGAGAGTGACTTGCCCAAGCGAGTTCTCGAAGAAAACTTGGTATCCTCTGCTTGCGTTCTCGTCCAGGCGAGGGATTTCGATTTTGGGCGAAGTGTGATCTCACTCAGGTGACGGAGTCTTGCCTAGGCGAGAGCTCGCAGAGTGCCTCTGTTGTAGATCTCGCCCAGACGACTTCGCCTAGCTTAAGCGAGACAATTGTGTAGCTTAAGCGAAGACATTTAGCCTAGGTGAGAAAGGGGCCAGGTTTGGGTCTATTTCCTTTGGTTATCTGTGGGTTGGCTGTATGACTTGAAAATGCATGAATTCCTGATAT
>Ga0214544_1001279_pt1:0-5000 | contig 51509 bp, 31 predicted proteins | sample CNSS3metaG_FD_160074 | JGI IMG/M metagenome (GOLD analysis project Ga0214544, IMG submission 160074) | Root nodule microbial communities from cowpea collected in UCLA plant growth center, Los Angeles, California, USA - CNSS3 | ecosystem: Host-associated > Plants > Roots > Nodule | place...
ATGTTTGGGACATATTTCAAAAGAAAGAATGCAAAGATTAGTAAAGAATGAAATCCTTCCGGATTTAGATTTTACTGATCTGAATGTGTGTGTGGATTGTATTAAAGGCAAACAAACTAAACACACAAAGAAAGGAGCCACCAGAAGCACTCAGCTTCTTGAAATCATACACACTGATATATGTGGTCCGTTTGATGTAAATTCTTTCAATAAAGAGAAGTACTTCATCACCTTTATTGATGATTTTTCGTGTTATGGACATGTCTATCTACTGCATGAGAAATCTCAATCAGTGAATGCCTTGGAAGTTTATATAAATGAAGTGGAAAGGCAATTAGACAGAAAGGTAAAAATTGTAAGGTCTGATAGAGGTGGTGAGTATTATGGAAGATATGATGAAAGTGGACAACACCATGGTCCATTCGCTAAGTTCCTTGAGAAACATGGTATTTGTGCTCAATACACAATGTCAGGCACACCACAACAAAATGGTGTATCAGAAAGGCGTAATCGAACCTTATTGGATATGGTTAGGAGTATGTTAAGTAATTCATGTTTACCTGTATCATTATGGATGTATGCTTTAAAGACTGCCATGTATTTGTTGAACATGGTTCCTAGTAAAGTTTTTCAAAAGACTCCTTTTGAGTTGTGGACGAGTAGGAAACCCAGTTTGAGACACCTGCATGTTTGGGGTTGTCAAGCAGAAGTAAGAATATACAATCCGAAAGAAAAGAAACTGGATGAAAGAACAATCAGTGGATTTTTCATTGGTTATCCAAAAAAATCAATAGGGTGTATATGTTTTACTATCCTACCCATAGTACAAGAATCATTGAAACTGGAAATGCTCAATTCATTGAGAATGGTGAAACCAGTGGGAGTGAAACTTCACGAAATGTGGAGATTAAGGAAGTTAGAGTACAAGTTCCTATACCTAGTACTTCTTTATCAAGAGTTGTTGTTCCACATGTTGTAGAAACTCACAACAATCAAGAAGAACAACAAATTAATGATCCCGAGGTTAATACTAAACCAATAGTAGAACAACCACAAGAAATAGTATTAAGAAGATCTCACAGAGATAGAAAGTCTGCTATTTCGAATGACTATGTGATTTATCTACAAGAGTCAGAAAATGACTTAAGTATTGATAATGATCCAATTTCTTTTTCAGAAGCCATTAATGGTGATAATTCTAATAAGTGGTTAGATGCCATAAAAGATGAGCTTAAATCAATGGCACATAATGACGTATGGAACCTTGTGGAATTGTCAGAAGGATGCAAGAGAGTTAGGTGTAAATGGGTCTTTAAGACTAAGCGTGACTCTCAAGGCAATATTGAACGTTACAAGGCCCGACTTGTTGCCAAAGGTTTTACTTAGAAAGATGGCATTGACTATAAGGAAACTTTTTTGCATGTTTCTAAGAAAGATTCTTTTAGAATTATCATGGCATTAGTAGCTCATTATGATCTTGAGTTGCATCAAATGGATGTTAAAACTGCTTTTCTGAATGGGGATTTAGAAGAGGATGTTTATATGGACCAACCGGTGGGGTTCACTGAAGAAGGAAAGGAGCACATGGTGTGTAAACTTAAGAGATCAATATATGGACTTAAGCAAGCTTCTCGGCAATGGTATCTAAAGTTCAATGATACTATTGTGTCCTTTGGATTTAAGAAAAACATCATTGATCGGTGTATATATCTGAAGGTCAATGGGAGTAAGTTTATATTTCTGATTCTGTATGTTGATGATATCTTGTTTGCGACTAATGATCTTGGTCTATTAAGTGAGACTAAGATGTTTCTCTCTAATAACTTTGAAATGAAAGATATGGGTGAGGTGCTAAACATATGGAGTTGAAATATTTTGCCGTTAAAGAAGAAGTTCAAAAACGTAGATTGTCAATAGGACATATTAACACAGATCTTATGATTGTTGACCATTTAACAAAAGGGTTACCGCCCAAATTGTATGTTGGCCATGTAAAGAATATGGGCATTATGTCTACTAGTGAATGTTAAATGTTGAATGTTAATGTTTTAATGTTTATGTGACACTCTGAGCTCCCTAATGTATAAATTTCTGAAATCTGTGTTTTCTTCTTTATGATTATGCATGCAAATTATGATAAAGAAAATAAATTATGTTATGTTATTGCTTTGTAAAATGACATTATGTTTGGACCCATTATGAACTTCTCGTTTTTAAGGTCATATTGAGGAGAAAGGGATGATATAGTAGTACATGGAAGGGATCATGTCGATCGAATGATGTGTGACCGCCATGACTCTTATTATTTCTGTATCTTTAATTATGAATAATGATGGAACCAATTTATGCAAGGTCTTTTAATGCGTATTATGTTTATGTATTAAATCACATAAAGTTATAGCATCATATGAGTCAAGTGGGAGAATGTTAGAATTAATTGACGAATTAATTCTATTAGTGACTCATTTGAAATATTATGATGAGTTCAATTGTGATTTAATAAAATCTAAAGACTTATTGGTTATTATTATGAGAAGTGATAATAAAACAAAATAAAGATAACGATAAAATAAAAACCAACTTGATGGACGTTGGCATTGGCGGAAGTATGAAGGACAGGGGGGAGTCGTGGCTCCCCCAACCATTTTTTTTTTAATTTTATTTTCTATGTATTTAAAAAATAATTTTTATAAATTATTATTTTATTTATATTAATTGATTTTTATTTTATTTTATTTTCTATATATTTAAAAAAATATTTATATATTATTACTTCATTTATATATTATTACTTATTTATATATTATTACCTTATTTATATTAATTTAGTTTGAAAAATCTTTTTTAAAATTTAAAAATTCTGTTTTTTTTCTAATATAATTTCTTAAACTTTTTTATTTTGTTTCTCTCTTCTGTGCCTTCATCTCTTTCTCCCGTTTTATTTTCATCTCAATTTTCACCATCAATTCCTTATTATTTTCAAAATCAAATTGCACTACGACAAAATTGAAGAGTTAAGGAACATTTTGGACCGAACAATTTCTTCTTTTGAGTAAGTTCATCTTTTCCTTTTTATTTTTGAAGCAATATGTTTCTCTATTGTATGTGGCTTTTCTACGCTCTAGACATATCTCTATCTGTTAGAGATTATAAAATCATGCTTTAATTGTTGATCAAACTCTTCTTTATGTAGATAGAGCTATTTTAGGCTTTGAAGTTGTGTAAGGAAGGAACAATATTAGGAATCTACTCTAAGGTAAGGGAAGCCAATCATTTAGAAGTTATTAGTTTTCTTAAAATATTGAGTCTTGCTTTTAAGATTTAATTTGGGGTATTCATAATTTTATCTTTTTGTAAATAGGTGAGAGGTGAAAAATTTATATTAAAAAAATTATGATAAAGAGTAAAAGAATTGATTCTTTTTTCAAGAGGAATGTTTGTGATGAAGATGAAAAAAATGCATCTACGTCATCTAAAATTGAGAAACTTCATGAGAATCCAAATATTGAAGAAAACGAAAAACAACTCTCTAAGATTCCTAAAGTTACATATAATGAATTTGAAAATACTTTAGAACGTGATCCGGGAAAGCGTCTTCAAATTTGGCAATACCCACCAAATTAAATTGATGAGGTACGAATGGCTTATGTAAAATGGGGTTCATATTAAATGCGTCTAGAAAATTATCCATTGTTATATTGTTTAGATTCTATTGTTTAGATTCTATTGTGATGATTGCTTATTTTGAATAAAAAAAATGATGTAAAGAAATTGATTTTTTTAATTAAAAGAAATTATTATTTTTTAATTAAAAAAAATAATTTATATATAACAAATATAATTTGGCCCCCTAGAATTTTTGGTCAAGTTCTGCCACTGGACGTTGGTTTATAAAAGGGACTGGGGTTCTGTATCTAGCATAAGGTTCTTTTCACAGTAACCCATCAAGAACGTGTGAGAAGAGAAAGAAAGGTAAAGAGATAGATTAGATAACGGTGGTTGAAGAACACACAAGATTATAAATTGAAGAATGCATATTCACAAGGTGGTTGAAGAACACACAAGATTATAAATTGAAGAATGCATATTCACAAGATCTCTCATGGATCAAGGTTAGTGCTCTATTATGTTTATCATGTGAGAATCCTAAATTCTAAAGATCCTTAATCAGTTTTATATAGAGCACTCTCCTTCCTAACTTTTCCTTTTTTTTGTTCTCTCTCTCAAATTCTCTCTCTTCTTCTCTTTAAGATTTCTCTTTCATGCCTTATCTATTGCGGGATTTGACTACATCTCACTATAATTGATAATTTAAACATTTATGCTAACATATTAGATTTTCAAACTTTAAGTTTCTATTTACTTTATAGATTCTTTATTCTTTTAATTTCCTTACCGTTTTATCATTAGTCTTTGTTTGGTTAGATGAGAAAAGTGATTCTCTCAACTTATTTTATTATATACTGAAATTTGGTTACATTTACGTATCTTACTCTAGGTCTTATATTTTGAGTAAATTCGTACTTAAATTAGAAATTTAATTAAATAAAAAATTCCAATTAATGAAAGATATTTATATTTTCTTATAGAACTTTAGAGAAAAAGGATCTCAATGTGAAGGTGATGTGGTCATAAAATTTTTATAGGGGTTTTGGTCGGTTAAGAATTTGTTTGAATTCTTAAGCTTAAATATTAGTTTTGTTTGATAAATGATTTTTAACATGTTTTTGGATTGCATACTCTTATGGATATACATTGATCTAAGGACTAGATTATGCTAGAGTTGTCAAAACGGGTAACCCGACTCGACCCACCACGGGTTAATGATTTAGTGCACCAACTCAACCTGCCTCACTTTTTAGCGAGCCAAAAAAATTTGAACCCGACCCGGCCCACTACGGATTGGTGGGTTAAACGGGTTGGCTCACGGGTTCACTTAATTAAAAAAAATGTTATTTTTTTATTTTTTTTTCAGTCAAAATTAAATTGTAATTTTAATT
>Ga0214544_1001279_pt1:10000-51509 | contig 51509 bp, 31 predicted proteins | sample CNSS3metaG_FD_160074 | JGI IMG/M metagenome (GOLD analysis project Ga0214544, IMG submission 160074) | Root nodule microbial communities from cowpea collected in UCLA plant growth center, Los Angeles, California, USA - CNSS3 | ecosystem: Host-associated > Plants > Roots > Nodule...
TATATAATTAAGAATGTCAATTGGTTTATCATTTTCCAAACCTATAATTTCTCTTTAAGATATTTAATTCTGAAATAAATTAAATCCAACAATATCCAACAAATTATCATGTTTTAAAGATTTTTCAAGGTTTAAGCATTTTTCTTTCAAAAATGAAATATCTACGCATAGTAATATACAAGACACTTGCTCTTTTTTGTTCATAACTCCTTTTTTTATATGCAAATAAAGTCTCAATTCTTCTTTTCTTTTGAATTTTTGAATAGACCAATTCAAAATTTCTAATTGACATATCTATATATTTTTATATGAAAAAAAATGATAATATATAAAACACTACTAAAGATAAATATATAAAACGAATGAATTAAAACAATAAAAACTAGTTCTGATTGTCAAGAAAATAAACTCGATAATGGACTTGTAGTATCTTAAAGTCTCAAGTCTCTTATTCGTTTTTAAGTCTCAACTTTTCACAAACATGCAAAGTTATTGTTTTAAGATTAATCATTAATAAAAATAATTAAAAAAATATTATTCTTCTAAACTTGATAGCAAGTCTTTCATTTTTTTCCTAAACTTGAATTATCTTTCTAAAAAAACTCAACTTTGAATTATGCTCCAATTAATCTATTATCCACCAAAAGACTAAACTATAATCTAATTAATAGTTTTGTAAAAGAATTCAGTTTCTCCTCAAACATTTATGCAAAAAAAAAAACTCTCGAAACTCGTAAATCTAAAAGTACCGAAAAACAAAACTAGGTAAAAGAAACACATTTTTAATTCTAATACAAATCCAAAACAGAATAAAAATAACAACAACACAGAAAGAAAAAACATACAAACTAGAAATGAGGATGAAAAAATTGGTATTCACGAGCAATGAGATTCAAAAGATTTAAGGGATGTGGTCTATCAAAACTATAGAAAAATGACTATTATAAAGAAAATTAAGTAAGGAGAGGTAAGAGAAGTCATAGAGAGATAAAAGAAGAAAATAGAATCAACATTGATTATAAGAGAATAAAGATAGTTAATCATTATCTTTCTTGTAAACAAAATTATAATTTACTAAAAAAATGTTTTAACTCATTAATTAGCATTTTTACTACCAATAAAAATTAACATACACTAATAATAATTTAATTAAATTTTATTTCCAAACATAAACTTATAACTAATTTAGTAGAGCTATATTAGTATTAAAATATTTTTTAAGGTCTTTTTTATCTTAAACGTAATTTTATAATTAGTTTAATAGAGGTATATTTATTAGTACTAAAACAAATTTGAGGCCTTTTTTTCTTAAACATAATTTTATAATTAATTTAATAAAAAAAATATTAGTAGTAAATTTTTTAGGCCTTCTTATCCTTGAGGCCTAAAACAAGTACTTTACTCGCTTTACCCTTAAGCCGGTCCTGATCGTAGCCAACGCCTAGCCACGATAAGAGGCGCCTAGTGCAGACGAAGTCAGTGGTCAATGTGAACTTTTTCCAATCGCGAACATCCAATGAAACAAATGGCGTCTAACATGAAACAAAAGTCAATAGTTCACGTATTTGAGTTTTTGCACCAACTTAGCCAAGGATGTGATTATTTTGACCACTCTTAGATAGCTACCCAAGACAAGATTAAGAATAAACACACAAAAAACACCTTAAACCTAAGTTCATACCTAACTCATATTACCAAATGATAAGAATTACATGTTAATTTTTAGAAGACAAGGTATTTCTATTAATGTTACTTTTATAAAAATTATATAATATATATATATATATATATATATATATATATATATATATATATATTAGTTTTTCTTAAATTAAAAATTTGTTTCAATAAACTATTGTATGTATTATTTGTTTTATGAAGTGCGATGATATTTAGAATATAATAGAAATAGATAATTCTTTTAATTTTATTTTAACTTTCTTTGGATATATATATATATATATATATATATATATATATATATATATATATATATTGTATATTTTAGGTCGTATTAGTAAATTCTTTAATGATTTTACATAATAATTGATAATTTAATTTTTAGAGTGTTACAAAGTTACATATAACATCATTTATTTCATATAACATCAATTGTAATTTATGATATGCACGGATATGATACGTATATCAGATATGACATATATCCGATATATGTTGATATATTTATTTCGAAAATAATAGGACACGATACATGATAGATACGCGATATATGAATATTAAAAAATATGTACAATAATTCTTAACAATATAATAAATATATGATTGTTATTGTGTTAATCCAAATTAAAACTACATGTACAAAAGTTATCAACATAAAAAATATAAATTATTGTCATCATAAAAGTACCATTATAAGAAAACTCTTAAATAATGACCAATTTTAGTAACCAAAAATATATTAGAAACCAATTTCCTAATTAGAGACCAATTTATAGACTAATTATTTTGGTAGCCAAAACATTGGTAGTTAATGTTAGTGACTAATTTAGAAACCAATTATTTTGGTAGTCAAAATTATGGTAACTAATGTTAGTGACCAATTTAGAAATCAATTCATAATAAAAATTATTTTAATTATCAATTTAGAGACTAATTATAATTTTTTGGAACTATTTTAGTTGCCAATCATTTTTAGTTTCTAAATTGATACTTAAATTGGTCACTATATAGTGACTAATTATTTTTGTTACTAAAATTGATCATTATTCAAAGATTTTATTGTATTGTATTACGCCTTTGTAAATTAGATACTTCACTGGTCAATATCGATAAAGTATCCTAAAATATCATATATAAATACGTGTGAGATACATATACATGACCCAAATTGAAAAATCGGTGCATCATAGTTATAACTTATGTTATATTAAAAAAACTAAAGTAATGTTTAAAATATTTTAGTTTTTAAGTAATAATAAATTTGAAGGATTAAAATGATTTTGTTTAGTTGTACTAGTTAAACTTAAGTAATTTAACGTATTAAGTATTTTCATATATTATAAAGTTAATTATAATATAATTTATATATTAAGTCCCAACATTCTTTTTATTAATTCTAATAATCCAAAATTGAATATTTGACTTATAGAATAAATCGATTAAAATACAAGTTTATTTATACATTAATAAAGTAGACTTTTTTTTTACACAATTTTTTATCAGTTTTATCCCCTGTCTTAAACTTAGAAGATTACTTATAATTAGAAAAACCACCTACACATTAAATAAAGATATTGATTGGACTGGTTCTTAGGTTTATTAATTCAACTTAAGTTTTTTCTTTTGTTTTTAGGGAAATTTCTTTTCCCAACCCCCTCTTAACTTTTTTATGCACCCCGAATAAGTTGTTTTCTCGTTTACTTGTTAACAACACAAAATTCATAGAGAAAGTCGATCATGTACACACCAATTATCTCAAATAATGATAACCAATATATTGTGTTGTCCATCAACAAGATATAATGATAAAAGTATTCAGTAATTTCATTAAATTATGGTGGGTTCAGACAATGTAACAACTTGTGAGAACTCATCAAATTTATTCCTTCAAATATACATACAATGCTTTAACAACATCTTTATGTGAGATAAATTATGATCTTGATATGATATTTTATCCTAAATTTTGGATTTCTTTTTTAAATAAAACCACTAAAGAGATAGTGGTAATAATGATCAGAAAGGAATATAACACTTTAATATTGAGTTTCAATTAAATTATTATAAGTAGGATAAAGAAAAATAAATAAAAAATTTAGCTTAAAAATAATTTCCAAATTGTGCAATCTAAAATATTCCAAATGCACAATCCAAAAATTAGTTGTTTTATTTTTTATTGCTAATTCGAAACTCAATTTTTCATTCTAGATTGTGCCGTCTAAAAGTCAATTTTATATTGTGGATTTTACATTCCATAACATAATTAATAACTCAATTTTTATTTTTAGATTATGTAATCTGAAAAATAATTTTCAAATTCTAGATTTTACAATTGGGAAGTAATAATTTTTCGTTTCTAGATTATACAGTCATAAAATGCTCTAAATCAGAAACCTAGGATTCCTCAAAACCTACAACTAGAACTATCAAACACAAATAAATACCCAATTTCAGACTTAATGACCTTCACTTTACTTGCTCCATAACCCTCAAAGCAAAACGCAACAATGGGTTTGTCTACAAAACCCTTAATTTCCATTTAATAGAAGAATATGGCGTGCATAAAGGAATTCCTGCAAAGGTAATGAGCCTAACCTCCTTTTCCTTGGGCTAAATTGTTTGCCAATTTCTTCCTGCACCCATAACTTTCTACTTGCACCCCATTATCATTTGGAATTTCACTTATACCCTTGGTTGAGCGTGGGCAAGAGTCCATCCTCTTTTTGTTAAAATTATTATCAAATATCTAAAAAGAAAAATATTTTGCCTTCTCTAATCTTATATATTTGTTCCTTTAATTTTGTTTTCTTTAATTCTTTACTTTTACTTTAAAAGGTTGTTTGATAATAATTATTAATTGTCTACATTGATTTAGGATCTTAGATTTGTCATTACTTGTAGGTTCTCAAAAAAGCTTCGGTGGAAGTGCTGGTGAAGTTGTGATAGGTATATTGAGGTATGGAAGGTGTTTCTCGTGCTCCATAGTTGGTGAAATAGTGAAGGTAAGATTCTTGAGAATCGAAATTCGGAAACAAGCTTTTGAAAAATGTAATTTGATATAGGTGTGGGAGATGGGAAATGGTTTTGTTAGAAGTGAATTTTAAGTCTAACTCAACCCACAAACCCGGCTTGTAAGGTGAGGTTTACACTTCACTTATATATTATAAAATTGTCTTATCTCTAGTCGATGTAGGACTTCCAACAGGTTTTCTAGATTACTATTTTGAAAGATTAAAATATCATTTTGGAAATAGTTGAGGTGAGCATACATATGGATTTCGGAAAATGAATTTCACAATGTTTTGTTAAATACATGTTTCGAAATAATAGAGCCGGAGTAGAATGTTGTTGGTTCCAAAAAGTAAAATCCGAAAGCATAAATAGACCTTTTAGAAAGGTCATTATGAACGTGTGGAATTACTCGTTCCAAAATTCCTTATCTTCAAACACCTTCAAGACATGATATGATTGGGTTCTAAGTAAAGGTTGATACAATGATTACCTAGATAGGTATAGATGTTAAGATCCAATTTGATGAAATGGGCATGTTGGAATTGCTCAACAAATAGTTTAAGTGGAGAAGCATATTTTTTGAGAGAGAAATTAAAAATTAATAAATTAAAAAGCATTGCATAATTATAAGAAATGAGACAGGAGGATTATATACATTGCATTGTGTATAAATACCAACATGCAAAAGTTTATTATTATGCATTCCAACAATAAAGAAAAAGAGGAAGAGAGAGGGGAGGGAGAGAAAAAAATTTATTTTTCTAGATTTATTTGGGACGTGAGCTGAGTGTTTTGAAAACATTCATTTTAATTTTCTCTTTCAATATAAGATTCACAACAATCAAGAGATGTAGGCATAATTGGTTGAACTTCGTTATCAATTTTGTATATGATTATTCCACATTTAGATTGTATCCATAAATTTGATTATAAGAAATAAATAACTTTAGATTGTATCCATAAATTTGATTATAAGAAATAAATAACTGGAATCAACCAAATTGTTATTATTATTATTACTATTGTAAACGATCTAGAAGGAAACATATTTGAGTGGGAGCAATGGTTGTTGTGAATGAAGAAAAGGTGAAAATTGAATAGTTTGATGGAGCAATGACTAGCTTCTTTGCTCCTTCAACAAAATCGAGAGGAAGAAGGACTCTATGGATGCGTGTTTATGCAGAAGCTTGGAAAAGATGAAGATAGCATGGTGTTTGGTTCAATGTAAGTGAGTTTCCTAAGGAGAGGTAAGACCAACTCCTAAGGAATGAAGCCTAAAGTAGTCTACAACAGAAGACTGATCTAGAGAGAGCTCAAACAAGATAAGTGTGCACTCATTTTGGAATCAATTTTTTACTCAAATTTAAGATAGATTTACATGAGGTGATCCCTTCTATTTATAGGCTAGAAGGAGAGCAAGTTGACTCCAAAAATAAGAGGGGAAATAGGCTAGAAACTTGAAAATTGGAGCCAAAAGGTTAACATGTAGAGGGTGTGACTTGCCACCTAAACAAACACATGTTTCACACCACACTAACACCTTTCACACCTTGGTGCGCTACTTTAAGTAGCTTGGTCTCCAAGTTAGGGTTAAGAACCCTAGTTTCTAGATGTCACACACTTGGCTAGGCCCATCTATTTTTAAGCCCAAAATAGTCTACTAGGACCAAGTCCAAAACATGGGCCAAATAAAATCCTATTCTACAAGTCCATAATACGATGCTCGAAATATTATTCTAATATTTACAAAGAATCCTAGACTTGATCTTCACATCTTCCTTAGCCTAGGTGAACACCAATTTGGGCCTGCTCAACTAAGATAAGTCCAATCTTCTCAGGTCCTTCTTGACATAATTCTTGTGGTTGGTCCCTTAGCTAGGGGTTTGCCATCGATACTTGTTTGTTGTTGAATATTGGTGTTGATTTGAGATGTGTTGCTAAATTTGTTTTATTTTTACGGTAATTTTTGTTGAGTAGGCATTATTATTTTTTAGATATATCAATTAAGCATTTGGTTTTATCAAAAGTTAATTTTGAACTAAGTCTAGTGTTTTTGGCATGAGAAATTAGTAAAAATATTTAAATAGATCTAGTATAAACCAAAACACAAGAGTTTACCATAATTTAGAGTCGTGGTTATGATAGTTTGTCAAAATATTAAGTAATGGAACTATATTAATGTAATCAAAGATTTATTTTGATCTATTAGAATTTAAATTGAGATCAAGTATATATGTTTGATGAAATATTTCCTATAATGTTGAATTAAATTAATTATGAAAATGTTTATTGAGAATGAGGAACTTATATGAATGTGTGGTTTTATATGAATGAATATATATTATATTACAATGCTTATTGAGATTCGTGAAACTTGTATGAAATTAAGGTCATACATTTGGGATGATGTGTGAATCTTTGTTTGAATTTTCGATTAAGTATTGTCACCTATGTTGTAACAGAATCTCATAGTTTCACTGATGGTTTAAGTTACACAGACTAAGATTATCAGGTGGTGAGAAGTTGAGGTAGGAGTTCACAAACATTATGACATGTGTACACATGCAGACCTAGATTCTAATGAACTTATCTTGATTTCATGATACGTGGATTCGCGTCTCGGATTGGATCATATGTTAATCTTTGGTAGGACATACATTATATAAGTCTTATGAAAGGTGTGAGTTGATATTTCATTTGTTGAATACTCTTGATGTATAAATTCATGTATAATCTATAAGATTGTTGAACGTTGGCTTTTGAATGAAAGTGAATTGTTAATTGAAATGTATATTTTTATCTATTTTCTTAAAATAAAAATTTATTTCAATAATTTACCCTTAATGTTTACGTTGTTTTGAATTTATAAATTATTAATAAAGTTTTTTATATAATTATCTTATATTAAAAATTTATTTTCAAAAATATATCCTTGCATGTGTTGTTATGGTGTGACATGGAATGTTTGGACATAGATAAATGTTTGGACTACAATATAGTTTTTATTTGAGTTAAATATGTTTTTAGTCTATTAACTTTCAGAAATTAGAATTAGTATTTTTTGAAATTTTGGCCTAATTTAGTCATCAACTTTAAAAATGACTTGGATTTAGTTCTTTTAACCAAATTTGGTTAAATTTATTTGACGTTTCAATGGTCTCTCAATTAACATTGTAACGAAATGTAGCAAACGGTATAAACAAAAATCTATAAACAATTCAAATGTTATCATGAAATGCATTTGAAATATCAAATAAACTTAACAAAATTCGATTAAAATGATCAAATCCACACTTTTTTTTAAGTTAAGGAACTAAATTTGAACACAATTTTGAAAAGTGATTTGTTATAATTTTCACTAAAAATTAATGAACCAAAATCATATTTAACTCATTTTTATTTTGACCTCTTCGTAAATATTTGTATTTATAATATAATTTGTATATATTTAAGTCGTATTGTTAAATCAGATATGTCTAATATAACCCAACCAAGAAAAGGGGTGAACTTGTTATTGAAACTTTTACTGATTTCAAATGAATCTTGAAGGTTTCTTGAATCTTTATACCTCAAATACCCAGTTTTACAGTTCTGTGTTAATAGATTGATTTAAAGCAATTGACAAAGGCATAAGAGAAGAGAGAAACAAATAACACAACAATTTATATTGGTTCGATTCAAGATGAATCTACGTCCAGTCTTCTCCTAAGCAACTCACTTAGGAGGATTCCACTAAATCAATAGAGATACAAGAATTACAAGAGCATCTATATAATTCAAGACCCTAAAGACTAAGGAGCTTGATCTACAAATCAAGAACTCCCCCTAGATGCAATGCATCCACACAATTACACCTAGACCTTCACCTTACACAATAAATTAATCTGGAATCAAAAATACAACAAGAAAAGAAACAAGGAAGAATACACCTAGTAGTTGTGCAGATTTGTCACTTGATTCCTAGATCAATCCACCATCAATCTTCTTGAAGGTTCACTTGAATGACCTCCCAAGAAAGCACAAGAACTCTGTAGATCTCAGAAAAGAAGTCTCACAATTCGTTTCTCAGTAACTCAGTTATTTCTCTCTGTTTTAAAGCTGATTTCAAAACTATTTTTATACTAAAGTTCTGTTGCAGTAATTAATGAATTAGGAATTTACCTAATAGATTATCGTTAGTGTATTTTCACGATGCAGTGCCCTTAGCTAATCTATTTACGAGTTCTGCTTTTGGTCACATTCAAGAGTTTGATAGTTGATACAATTCAATACAAACTTGTTTTACATGTAATTCTAGATCTACAACACCTAATGCAAAAGATAGAAAATCAGGACTAAGCCTAAATCAGTAATGCACATGATGCATAGCTTTGAACATCATCAAAATTATCTTCGTTGTTAGAGTTGAGCAAGCTCTCCCTTTCAACAATATATAAGTTTATTTTCTCTCTAACATCGTTATATTATAGATTAATTTGGTCGCGTTATTTAGATGACAGGGTTATATTAAGTCAATTTTTAAATATTTTTATTTTTAATAAATAATGTAAATATAATGAATTTTAACCTAAGAAATTACGTGTAATTTTAATAATAATAATTATAATAAACTATGATTTTATACAATTTACTATTAAATTTTACAAAAACAATATTATATCAAAAATAAAATTTAAAATAAATCTACTAATTTATAAATAAAATTAAAACATAAATTTAAGTTGGATCATATATTCATAAAATTTTAATGCATTATCCAAATTCAATCCTAATTATCCATTCGTCTGATCTTATACTTAAATTTACTTCAAATTTGGTCGAATGTGAGTTTTTTTTTCTTACACCTAGTTTTTAATATTCTTCGTTTTAATAAAAGTTCAAATAATATGAAAATAAAAATATGTAGAAGTCAATAATTTTAAAATAAAAGTTACTATCTCAATCTAACTCATTAAAGATGTGACCAGTAACCATTTGGATTGTATTAAAAGTTTGTGTGAAAATTGTAAGGCCCACGAAAATGTCATATTTCTTTCTGCCGTAAATTAAAAAGGCTGCCCCATGTGCGTTGGGCCTAAGGGCTGGCCCAAAGGGAAAACAGACCCTAAGTCTGCCCTAACCCTAACCCTCTTACTCACTTTAAGAATCTGCCCCTATTGTTCTAAGAGCTGCAACCGTCACTCTACTAGGGTTTGCTTTCCCGTCTCGGACAAGTTCGCTCAAAGCTCGTTTTACTCAACGTAAGTTGCCCCAACTCATATTCTTCCTTTCTTAATGTAATCTCGAGATGTCTCAGTTGGAGTTTTCGTAGTGAAACCAATCTCAAGGTCAGTTCCACTGTTTTCCAGTCCTAAGTCTCTTCCTAGAGCTGTTGCATTCTGTGGTTGGTGTCGGAGTACTGTACTAGTTTATTCCAGGTAAGGGAAGCTAGAACCCTTTTGTTTAATTGGTGCGAAGTCTATTATTCTATGTTGTTTCGTGATTGATTGAGGTTGTATGCTACTGTAAATGCATGAGATGGTTGGTATCTTTGTTTGGGCATGAAAATATGTTTGTGGCAGGGAGAAACAGTGGCGAGGTCCAACACTCTCTCCCAAGCGAGCCTGTCTCGCCTAGGCGAGACTTGTAGGAACATGTCAGGGCTGCACTAGAGCTCTCGCTCAGGCGAAAGCTCTTGTTTTGAGCGAGGCACCATCTCGTTCAGGCGAGAGACGCTCGCCTAAGCGAGCACGCGTGAAAGCCTTGGCATGTTGCTCCTGTTTTAGCCCAGGCGAGGAACCTCACCTTTGGGCGAGGGGTTGTCTCGCTCAGGCGAGAAGGGCTCGCCTAAGCGAGCCATGCGAGAGCCTCCCAGCATCCCTGTCGCGATCTCGCCTAAGCGAGAGTCCACCGCCTAAGCAAGGGCACTCCTCTCGCCTGAGCGAGGGCTCCTAGCTTGAGCGAGATTCGCTGCGGGTTACGCTGTTTTTCTTGTTTGGCTAAATGAAATGTTTGGTTTATGTTGTACTCTATATAAGGTATGAGGCTTGCGAAATGAGATGAATGAGATAAGTTGTGGCTACAAATTTGATTGTTGTGATTGTGTGATCTTGGCATGAGGAATAAATGGGATGGTTGGTATTAAAGTGGCATGGTATTGGCATGAGATGGAATTCACAACTATGGTTTGAGAATGATGGATGGGTATGGATTTACCGGGAAAATGAAAGAGGTGAAATTATAAAGAGCTGGTATAATATATAAATGTATATGCATGTTAATTCCTTGTTGATTTGTTGAATATGATTGGTCCGTGTCAGTGCATAATTCCTTGGGATCTCTAGGTAAGATCCTCAGGGTCGTGCTTCAATGATCGAGACGTAATTCCATGGACCCTGTTAGTGGGTGGCCATGGTGGTACCCCATCTATATAACTTGGTAATGATTCAAGGTAAGGATTGCATCCTAACACTTTAAGAGGCCAATTAGTCTCACTTAGAGCGGATGACTCCTATGGTGAGAGTAGCAGGAGGCCTGAAACTCATTAAGGGCTAACCTTGTGTGTGAGGGAATTGATTCATTGTAACACTTGTAACACATAGCTCGGGGTGAGCAGAGGTATCCACCACAAGTGCAAGCATCCGCTGAATCCGACCAGGTTATATGTATCCGGATGAGTTGAGTCGAGTCTTAGTGTATTGTTTGAGAAATCATAACATGCTTAGTTGATATATGTATATTGGACTGTGAAAATATACCTAATGGTATTGATGAAATCTTTTTGGCTCTAGCTTACCCTTTCTTGTTTGAATGTCTTGTATATTATCCTTCTATTTTTGCGATGATATCAATTTATTGATGGGAGCATATGTGAGATTGATGGGAGCAGATGCGAAAGGCTCGTGACCAACAGGGGAGAAAGCATTCCGCTGCATAGTCAACTTGGACTGGACTTGATGTATTCTTGTTGGGTTTTTCTTTAGGACTACAGCCCATGTATCAGTTTGACTTTTGATTTCTTTATGTTCCTCTTAAACTTTATAACTGGTTTTCCTGTGGCACCGTGGTGTGCCTTATGTTGTAAGGAGTTGGGTTTAAAACTCCAAAACTACGTTGCGACGTTTCCTATAATTATGTTTGTTAATTTAATAGGACGTTACAGAAATTGAGAAAACCAATCCAAACATAACTTACTTTTTAAAATTTAATTTAGATCATTTTAAAGATAAACAAAATTACATACTTAAGATGTATTTATACCATTATACATTTTTTTTTTCAAACTACTTGATATTATATTCTAATTAAACAATTTTCTTTTAATAAAAAATGATAACTTTTGTTACTTTAAATAATATCTATTAAAAAAATAATTACATGACTTTGTTACTTTAAATAGTCACATATTATTTTAGTATTATTTTTACAAAAATTATAGCTTTTAAACTTCTTATTTAATATTTTTTAATATTATTCTTAAAAAATTAAACATTTCTAAAATTATATTATTTTAATATAATAAAATAATGATCGATATGTACAGGCATGTGTTTTCACTAATCAGAATAAATTATTCATTATCTAAAATACCGGGTTGAATAACTGATCATTTTTTTTTAGATTTTTTATAACTAATATATTATATTTTTATTCTAGATTTAAGCTTATTATTGACACCGATACTTTTAGTCAAGAGATATGAAGACATATTATATAATTTGATATTTTATGTGTATATTTAAAATACTAAAAACTTATAAACATTATAGAAGTATATTTGTTTACTCATTATCTTTAGCTTTTTCTTGTCTTGTGAGTGGTTCCTCTCATAATTTTCTTGTCTTCTGATTGGTTTCTCTCATAATTCTCTGCCATAATATTCTCTTTCACAGTAACATAGTTGTCATCTCCATATAATTACATGAATCTTATAATTTAAAATTTATTTTTTTTGTCTTGTGACTGTTTCTTCCCATAATGAACAAGATCATACTATTCTCATCTCATTCACAGTAATATGACACCTTTTTGTAAAGTGAATTTACAGAATTTAGAATGAAGATAAGGAGTGACGTGGAACGGAACACTTTATATACGCATACAACACAAGTAGTAGTGTTTGTGAGAAAACGACGAGAAGGGTCAGAGGATTCATGCATGGAGAGGGCGGTGAAGATAGAATAAGCAGCTCTCACCCCATAACATGTTGTGTTCATATGAATGGAATTAGAAAGCCAAAACAGAGAATTGCAGAGCAGAACACAACAGAACAGAACAGAACAGAGCAGCAGAATGCAGAGATAGTACACACAGTCCCAGAACTTGGAGTGGACTCATTCATCCTTCCATAACATCCCCTTTCAATCTTCTGTCATGGTGTTTGAAGTACAATAATTGGTGTCAACCCTTTAAAGTTTTTATCCCTCTCTCTATATATAACCCAGATATCAGTATATTTTCTAACAGTAACAGTAATTTGTGTACACTCTAACTGTTATTCAAATGTCAGTCACTTAATCAAACAAAACAATCAAGAATGATGGGTGTAGTTTTCCTACTATGTTAAGTTATTTGTACGTTAGACATAATTATTTAAGAATATGAAATACTTTCTTCATTTAATCCTTACAAATATGTACTAAAAAGGAATAAAAAGCTTCATCTGAAAATTGTAGAAATCTTAAAATTACTACTTTGGAAAATTGATTCTGTCATCTTATCTCCTCTGTTCCCAAGCCCATACACCAAACTACTGTCTCTTGTGCCAAATTTATGATTCCACTCAGACACCCTTCACGCCTCCCAACTATTCCTGAGACCACTTCCTAACTCCTCTCAACTCTTTGATCATTTGTTTCCTCTTTCTTAAATACCCTTCTTCCGAGTCCGTTCTCTCCTATGTCACACTGTTGTACCATTTGTTCTGATTATTCCTCTCTGGTGATGCCTTTGCCTTGATCATAATTTAAAATATACAGAGTTTTATATTAAATGCATACAATTTCTGACGTGTATTATAGTCCTCTTTCAGTTGCTGTGGGTTTCAGTTATAGAGAGATGGAAGAGATGCGGAAGGTAACTAATGGTGGAGAAAGCCAAAGTGAAGATGCATCCAGAGTTTTTCCCTGCCTATTCTGTTCAAGAAAGTTTCACAGTTCTCAAGCTCTAGGAGGACACCAAAATGCTCACAAAAAAGAAAGAACAGCTGCAAGGAAAGCCAAGAGGGTTTCTGTGTACTCAAGTGTTTGCTTCCCTTCCCCATTGCCAGCCCCTATGATTTTTGCACCAACCCATCTAGACATTTTAAATACTTCAATGATCATCACTGCCCATGCAGCAGAACTCTCCTATCTCCAAAACCATCAAATTTCCAAACAATTTGGATCAAATGGCGCACCTAGACTTGGCAACACACTGTTTTATGGGGGAACTAAGAGGTTACATGGTGATGGAAAGAACTACAATGTCAGTTGGGGGGACACATCTCAATCCAAATTATTTATAAGTAACGATCAAGATCTTGGAATTTGGAATAATGGTACCGAGAAGAAACAAAAGCTTGATTTATCTCTCCATTTGTAGGCAATGCATGGATTAGGAATGAGAAGATGCACTTTTCTGAGAGCTAATGAATTGCGGGACTAGTTTTTATGGCTAATTGTGTTAGTCTTGGTATGGAATAATTGTTTGCATTTTTCGGATTAACATGTGTACCTCACTTCCAAAATAAAAGTCTTCCTTTTACTTTGGTTATTATTGCATGAATTGAACAAGAACAAGTGAACTTCAAAATTAGAGCACATGACGATTAAGATAAACATGTTTATGTCTGTTTATATGCGTTTGAGAGAAATTTGTATTTACTTGGTTTTCTAGAAGTGAATCAACAAGGTACATCTTTGGTGTATTTTAACAAATATATAATTATAGTTTGCTAACTTACTCCTACAAACTAAAAGCATGTAAGTTGACCAATCCATTTGTATCTAACAAATATGCAGGATCCTCTGAACCTACAAGAGTACACTCAATTCAATGACCTAAAAAGCACCGAAGGGAAAATTTCCCCTTTGTTACCTTCAACTGCTCACAGCATAAAACCACACAACTAGATTCTTCTGAATCAGAGGTACTGCATCTTTAGAGCTCACAACTCTGCTACTACACTTTATTGAATAACCAGACTAGTTTCTGTACTACTTTAGTTGCTAACCAATTCCACAAATGAGAGCATCTCAGGAACAGAAAGAAATAAAAATAATTATTAATGCTGTGGAAGTGTTGACAATCACATATATTAGTTCCAAAACTTAACATCGAAGTCCCAGCCATAGATCAGGGGCCTACATTAAAATTAAAATTGCTAAAACGTGAATCATATTAAGTAGCTAAACTTGTGCAGAATGACCCAATGATAAAAAAGCATTGTACAACCCAAATAAGTTCACAAATGCCAATCAAATTTCATGAGTGAATTTCCACACGACTAATACACCCGGACATCCATCCAACAATGCGCAACTTCGTTCATACTTCATTCAGAATTCCAACATTACCTAGAAAGCAAACCATATAACAGTGAATTAGACCCATTATCTTGAAAATTAAATGATATGAAGTACCTGAGTGGTTTGGTCAGTGAAATCGTTACTGATGCAAATAATATTTAGTGCACTGGTTTGAGGAGATAAAAAATTGAAGGGAATGAAAATTAAAGGACACGACAAGATTTTATGAGGACTAAAATAATGTGGATTTCAGCTAATGTTTGGCAAACGGGGTAACTTTGTTATCAACTGACTTCTATGCTGTAAGAGTGCAAGAAATGTGAGAGGGTGGTTTATAAATGAGCAGCAATTTATTTTTCACATGTCACATTCATGTTGTACTTGTACCAAACAAGTGTGAAGCAACTTCAAATTCACAACATCCAAACCTCAAGTTCACCTTTTTTTAGCACCAACGAAAATATAAAGAGCAAATCTAGAACACTACAGACCAGGGGCAATGCTAATATCATATTCTGAGATAATCTTTTTCAACAATTCCTCTAGTGAAATCTCACGTTAGTTCCACTAGATAACTATGGTCAGTCTTTATTATTAGTGAGGCTAGCTAGAATTTCATTAGATAATAGTCTCTAAGAGTGTGAAAGATGTCGCTAATATTTCTAAAATGCCAATGAAATTGCACAAACAGTTAACCTATGTGTTTTTACAAAAGATGAGAACAGTTGTCATTTATTGTGAAGCCTTGACGCAGTTTAAGTTTTGAAAGATCATACATAACTAACATCCAAATTTTCCTAACAAGCTGCAAGCAAAAGAAGTCTCAAACCTGTATCACTAAAGACCACCTCCTTCATGCTCACTGTTGCTATGACTTTGCTATACACAAATTACCGTTGGAATGAGATAGAATAGGAACCAGTGTTTGGATCTTTGACAGCTTTAAAGTTGTCCACACTCATCCCAAAGCGGCCCAGGACAGAATTGCCCATATCTTTCAGTTTTGCTGCATTAAGAAAAAACTCTATCTAAGCAAATGATGATAGTAAAATATACCCTATCACTAGTCACAAAATAAAGCACTTCAGCACAGTCTAAATAAACTATTCAAAATTCATGATAGCACGTTGCCTTCATAAAACAGAATAGTAAATATTCACAGCTAACCAACTTGAATAAAAAAGAAAGAAAAAATCAAAACCACCGTGCAAAACTTGCACTCAATGCTTAACTGCCTAACAGAAGTAAATCATACAAGGCTTAGAACATAAGCAGAATAATGACACTGAATGTTCAACAAGCTAACAGATATATACCAAGTGAGGCTTAATCACACAAGGAAGCCAACTTCATGCTTAACCATTTTGCAGAAGCCATCTTCATCGTCAGCTGAGACCAAGGCTTAACCACCATGTAAGGTAGAAGTAAAACAAACTAGTATCATCAAAATTTAACCGCCCAAAGCAACATGTAACTTATCAATGTTTAACCACCAACGGACAAAGCAAATAATGTCTAAATAGAAATAACTAAGTCATCAAAAATAGCCATAATACCAAAGCAACATTTGAGATCATGACGACTTCAAGAACTTTGTAACATAAAGGGATCTTTGAGGTAATATGAACACGATACACACATCTCACAATAGTAGATTTGTGGCACCCAAACATAGTATAGAAATGATATTGACAATCTTTTGGCTTCAAAAGCCGATGATAATGATGACAAGGAGAACGTTGAGGAGCCTCAGTCGAGGTTGATGAGGTAGTCAAAGAGAAAGGAAAACCACGTCACAGAAGGATTGAATCTGAACTATTCAATGAGATCATGAATGTGTTGAGTGTGTTTGATCATGTGGCTCTAGAGAAGTGGATAGCAGAAGGGATTGATCTAACCAAAGATGAGGTGTCACATGCCATGGTTTATCTTTGAAGGCGAAAGATGTTTAGAAGAGTTTTGCAAATCTCTGAGTGGCTTGAGTCAAAAAACCAGCTTGAGTTTCTTGAAAGATATTATCAAGTCACATTGATTTAATTGGCCAAAACCATGGCTTAGGCAAGGCAGAGGTTTACATTGAGACTATTCAAGAATCTTGTAGAAGTGAGATTATGTACAGGACTTTATTGGCTAACTGTGTTAGTCAGAACAACGTGAAGAAAGCATAGGAAGTTTACAATAAAATGAACAATTTGGACTTTCCTATTACAGTATTTGCTTGCGATCAGATTTTACTTTTCAACTAGAGGAATAACGAGAAGAGGATAGTTGTTGTATTATTATTGATAGAAAATGAGAATATCAAACCTTCTCTTACTTCTTCAATCTTAGTAGACACAAAAGGCAAGTCAGAGATATTGATGGAATGGATCAAATTGTTGATAGACCGAAAGAACAAGACGTTGAACCAAACATTAAAACACAGGCTGTTTTGGCTAGGCATTACATCTCAGTTGGGCTTCAAGATAAAGTTGAAACCTTATTGAAGGAGATGGAAGCTGAAAACATAAAACAGGATTGTTAGCTACTCCAAATTTTGCTTCCCATCTATGCAAACCTAGGAATTGTGGATGAAGTGGAAAAAATTTGGAAGGTCTGAGAGACAAACCCTTGGCATGACGTGTATTTGATGGCAAATGAAGCTTGTGGAAAGTTGAATAAGGTTGATGAAGTAGAGAATTTTTTTGAGGCAATTATAAGGAAATGGAAGCTTTCTTCCAAGACCGGCTATGAACTATTGAAGGTATATGCAAATCATAAGATGCTAATGAAGGGTAAGGATCTTATTAAGCATATGACAGATGGAAGGTGCCAAATAGGCCAACCGACTTGGGATGCAATAGTGACACTCAATGTTCAGGCCGAGGAAGTGGAGAAGATAGATTTTGTTCTTCCGAGGGCAGCCTAGTAGAGCCAGATGAAGCCAATGTGTTCTGCCTGCCTAACTATTTTGTAGCACTATGCTAAGAGGGGTGACATTCATAACTGAAAAATATTGTATAGAATGAAACAAGCTGATTATCCATCTATTCCAAAGATGTACCAAGTTCTAGTGCACCTATACAAATGCAAAGGTTCCAGTCTATGGGATTTGGGACAGGTTCAAAGTTGATAGCATATTAACCAATAAAACTTTGCAAACTAGTTGATTCAGGTTGATATATTTACGAAGGATCCCGTCTTCAATTTTCTTGATTGAGGAAGAACTATATCTTTGGTTTGAAAAGTTTGTGCACATGCTTGAAAAACTCTTTAGCAGTTATTTCTGCAGAGTTTTTTTGTTATTGCCTAATTTGGTATTTGTCTTGTATTGTATCTTTCAAGTTTTGGCTGAAACTAAACTTTTAAAACAAGATGCTTGATTATTGCACTTTCGTTGTGTTATTGAAGAGTTTTGTAACTTGAATAAATTGTGGTTAGCAACATGTTTTGCTTAGGAGCAATAGGGTTGCTTTGCATTGAAGTAGCAAAATTGTCCCAACTCAACTATTTTTACTTGATGAAGGTTAAAAAAATCCTCTTCTTGGATTCTAACCAATTTCATGATGTAAACCATGCACATTAGTAAAGAAGGGTTTTGATTAGGGTTTTAGCTCTTCCATCACTGCTTCTTCAAAACCACCCATGTGATCTCTGTCAAGATTTCATCCTTCTCAGAACTTGAGGGTATAATGTGAGAACTTCTTTTGTTAAATTTGTGCGAACTAAGTGTGAGGAAGAAGAGAATGATATCCTTGAGTCTCATGGAATAACATATGGTGGATTGTTATTGTGGAATAAATGTTTTCATTAGGGGAAAAGTGCATCACTGGATTTTACTGGGTGGAGACATAGACTTTCTTCTAGTAGAACCAAAGAGGATGACGATTTGTGAGGATGAGTTAGGCTTGCATTCACTTCTAATATGGTATCAGATATCCTAATAAGGTTTGTTAGGCCTATCGTGTCAATAGCGAACCACTCATAAATATCTAGTCTCATACACAAGATGTCAATACCCCAGAGTGAGAGGTATGTTGCATATCTCAAATCAAGTAGAGATAAGGTCAATTTATGAATATATATACAAATGAGGACAATCCTCACCAAACCGAATTTTGTGAGGATAAAGTAGGCTTAAAATCACTTTCTAATGGATACTATCTTAGAATTTAGGCTTAGGGCATAAATGGCTAAAAAATAAAGAAGAAATGATAAGCTATGATATTGATGCTAATATAGAAGTAGCAAAGAGAAGTGATGACATCTATCACCCCGTATTAAACTAAGAATTTTAGCTTTGATCTAACTAAAACTAAGTAGATCCAGCAGAATAAACAAAAGGCATATGCCATAAAGCCAATATATATTTTAGCTTTGTTCTAAACTATAAAAATAACTTATATAAACTAGCCAACCCTTCCACTTTTCCTCCAAGATTCTCAAAACACAAAAAACCATATGTGTCCATTACATAGAATACAAACAGAATACCATTACGTGTTCTACAGGAAGGTAATATCTGTTCAAGAGAATAAATGCTGCTATGAAGCAAATTGAGATGCACAATTCATCTGCATAATCACACTATCACTCACAATCAAGCAATCAACAAGTAGATCTTTTAATTACGTGAGCATTCTAAATCTTTATATCTTAACAAGGCCATTTGACATAAGAATTTATTACAGATACGGACTTGTTTGACTAATAGATTTAAATATTGCTTCACCTTGAACCATTTTAGAGCAAGAAAACAATGCTAAGAATTGACAAGTAACTAGATGTACACATGAACTTCATAGTCCACAATAAAAGAAAATAAAAAACAGCTGAACAGAAGATATATCTTGGGATCAAGCCATGAAGTTTTGTAGCAAGTGTATGTTAATAGGCATACAAAAATACAGGTAATGCAATGAAGCAAGCCTATGAACGACCTTAAAGAAAAACAAAATTTATAGATATTAAAATATGAAGAGAAAGACAAAATGAGACTCACCAATCATTTCCTCCTTCATTTTTTCCCGTTTTTCTGCAGCAAGTGGCTCTAGGCGTCGAATAGTTTTCCTAGCTTGATCATTTGAGGGATCAATTTCCAAGATCTTTTTCATATCTGTAATTATTTAAAAAAAATGGTGGCAGGTAAAGAGCTGGTTATGAATGAAGACGAAGAAGTGTAAGAATCAGAATGCTATTGGTGTGTGAAATACACAGCATGCACTTATTCATCAATAACCAAAACATAAATAACCAAAATTAAGGGATAATTATAACAACCTCCCTTAGGTGTGTACACATTTCTTATTTTAGAAATCACACCTCCCTTACTTTCCTAATTGCAAAGAGCAATAGAGTAGGAACATGATAGAAGTAGGGATGGTAAATGAACCCATTCCCGTGAATATTATCCAAACCCATCCCAATTTTAACAGAGAACCCACATTGACTATGTATGGATATTACCCAATTTCTTCAATTAGGTATGGAGATGAAGATGGTAAGTACATAGCCGTCCTCGTTCCCTCCGTCCCCCATCTCCAATTTAAATTACTAAAATACCTTTAATTTAGTATGTAATCAAAAAAACATATATGAACTTTATTTTGGTCCTTAGTTTCGTAATATGTAGTAAAAAATACATATATGTCATCAAAACACCTTTAATTACTCTTTTTTTTTTACTCTTATATAATTGTTTGACTTTTATCTAATTGTTATTTGATACTTTTCTTTAATATTTATACAATTATAATTTCTTTCTTGATATTTGACATTGGAGAAAATGTGTATCCTTTTCACATTTAATACTTGGCAACATGATATCTTATTTGCTATGATTTTTATTTTTTGTAGAAAAAGATTATTAATTAATATTTGGAACACTAAAAGAGCGAGTGCGAGCATGGTACAGGTATACCCATTTCCTGATGGGATGGGATAAAAATCTCATATTCATTCAGTATGAGAATATGGATGAATTTTTACTTTGGGGAGGAGGAGAGAATAGTCAAACCAAATTCACTCTATTGCCATCCATAGACAAAAGGTAGGGACACAAAGTAAGCTAGAAGAAGTGCCAAATGTGATAAGTGCAAACCCCAGAGGAGGTTGGTATAATTACCCTCTACCCTATTGTAAAATTTGAACTCACCAGCAATAGCCTCTTCAAAATGCTCGAGCTTTTCATGAGCTTCTCCTCTTCTCACAAAAGCCTTAACGTACACAGGATTCAGTTCTAATGCTTTTGTGCATTCCTTAATTGTGTCATCATATTTTCCCTGTGGCATATTTGACAATTGTTTAAGAAAAGCAAGCAAATAACAAAGTGGGCACAAAATTATGTCAGGATAAAAAGAAATGCTAAATCATGTTATGGCTTTATATGGGATAAAAAATTATCAAATGATAGCATACATGTCATTAAAAAAATTAAGCTGAAGGAAAGAATACAAGAATAAAGTATCTTGCTTCAATTCTTATTATCTTATGATGAAGTTTGTTTTAACAGAATCCCACTTGATTGAAGCAGATTGGGATCAGGTTTTGCTCATATTTATTAAATGGGGTACTAATATGTAAGTACATAGCCGAGCTAATTTTGGCATATTAGTATCTATCCCCAAATTTGAACTCTACAAGAAGCTAGGTTGATACTTAATGCTCATCAACATATATTTAACTGTTTCTAAAACATGTGGAATTGCTTATGGTTGTGTCATAATAATACTCAAATTTGTATGGGAGTCTCGTTTCCTTTAAAAATTATTATTGTATTAAATATTACGCTTAACCTTCCCTGTAAAGTTCTGCTGTTCAATTTCTACTAGCAGTTAGCTTTGCAGCATAATTTGCTTTTTCTGAGGTTGTGCTTTCCCTCTTTCTCTATCATTTATTTAATTTAAAAATAATGATGCTTTGTATTGAGATAATAATAATAATATTTTTTAAATAAAACATAAACCACTTAATTTTTAGTTTTGTTTCTTCAAAAACAGTATGAAATAGAAAAACAAAACCAACTTTTTACAGTTTCAACCATTAACTCTGAACTCTGAAAATGAAAACATAGAAAGGTCAAGGACCATAGCTAGACCATTATGCATAAGCCATAGAGGAAAAACATTAAGTTCAATACGTCATCTCGTAGACGTGAGGAAGAGCATAACATAAGAATGTGATAATAAATGCATTAACAGAATAAAAAAAGGCCATACCAATTTCAGAAAGCACACACCACGGTTCGAATGGCATATTGACCGTATGTCCACAGATGAAGGTGTGTCTGGTGCTACTTGTAGAGCAACTTCATACTGTGATAACGCCTCTTCATACTTCCCATCTACAAAAAGCTTGTTGCCTTCTAACTTTGCTTCATTTGCATGATCCAATGCTTTCTATGACATAAACCAACAGCGCTCAATACTCTCTTTACATGCACAAGGCTAAATATACAGTTGTACACCAATTTCAGAGTTTCCTAAATTTAAGTGTCAGAGTATCAAAATAATTTTTTTCCTGCGCATAACCAAGGCTCTCCAATATCTTCCTCATAGAACATGGGAATGAGTAGTTAATCACTCATTGACCACATAAGCCAGGTTACAAAAGAAGAGAGGTGCTAGTTAAACATTATGTAAACACTTATATCACACCCTCTGCTACTAGTTAAATTTATTCAAAACTGTAAAATCATGAGATGAGAGTCATTAAACAAGGTGCAATGCCTTCACAATTATGTTTTGCGATCCTCAATCACCTTAGGTCAAATATACAAAATATAGCATTTTCATTATACAATCCAGTGAATTAGTTACAAACTAGTCGAGATTGCTTTTGCAGTGATCATTCCAAAAAATCGACAATTTCAGCGTAAGTGTAGCCATCCAATACATGAACCAAAAACCTTTAGAAACCTTTAAACCACTTCAATTAAGCCCATTGTTTCAATTAGAAAAACGTAATTATCAAAGAAGAGAATAGTTCAGCAATCAGAAGGGTCCTAGAAACAAAACCCTTAAGTTCAACGCATAATCACCTGTCTCGATTCCTCTTCGTTGATCAAGGCATTCTCGGGGGACTCTTCAGTGATCAAGGCCTTCTCGGGGGACTCTTCAGTGATCAAGGCATTCTCCGAGGATTCAGTGGTGCTCTGAGGAACATTGTGTTCAGGTTGTTGCTCAGTCTGCTGCTGCCGTTGGTGTTCCTCGGGGTGTTTCTGCTCCTGTTGTCTGGCTGCTCCACCATCTCCACCGTCATCATCACTGGCGAGATCAGCCTCGCTGGCCGTTTCGAAGCCATCGGAAGCGTCGTTGGCAGCGCCGGCGGCGTTGGAGGGACTCGCATTTCGTTGCTCGCTCTCTTCCTGCTCTATAACCACCATCTCTGGAAGGTTCGCTTTGAAGGACCTGTTTGGATCAGCAGGAACCAGAAAATGGGATTCTTTGCCGCAGTAGAAATACGTGTGAGCTTTCTTGATACGGTGGCGTTCGCACGGCGACTTATGGTGTGGGTGTTTCTAGAACCAGCGGAAACCAGAACACACCGTTTTGCGAAGTTTGATTTTTGTCCTCTTCATAAACATTTGTGGTTGAACATGAACATGAACCGTTTTTGCACCTAGGTTTACGTAATTTTTCTTTGGAAATTAAGAAAAATAACAGTCATTGATGTTTAAAACTTTTTTTTTTCGTTTAATTAGGTCGATTTTAAAAAAGTATACTATAAAACTAATTTATATTTGAGGAATTTTATGAAAACAAAGTTATGAGGTTATGTTTTTTGCTTGATTATTATTCTATAACAACAATAATAATTTATTTTCTAAAAATGTTTATTGATTTAGATCAATTTAATTGATAATAAATTTATAATTAAAGCTTTTAAATTTATTCGAACTTTTAATGTTATCGGAATCCATCTGAATTAAATTAATTAAAATGACTCTAAGTTTTAGATTTAAAATTAATAAATCCAAAATATAACAATGGCGTGATTCTATATATTATTAATTATTATATATAGTATAATATTATATATATATAATATTTGTATTTATTATTTAGTTTTTAGAGTAAATTGTAATGAAAATAATGTTATTTACATCTTGTAATGACATATTTGGGTGAAATTTAAAATGAATTATTATTTTCTTAAATTCGAATAAGGTGTGTATGCATAAAAATTAGATACTCATTCCAACTATATTTTTATGTATATAAATATTAAATAATTTGTGGTGAATATGTCAAAGTATTTTTAATATTTTTTTTCGTGTGTTGTTGATGAACATTTATGATTGTATTTATTCAAAATAAGAAAAAAATAATAAAAAAAAATATGAATGAGTCTCATTTGTTTCATCAATTTGATAGATATCAAAGAAATAAAGTAAAAGCCACTTTGATACGATAAATTTACTCTTTATGTAGAATCACATAAATGTTTCATATATAATGGGGGCTCATGCTACATGTTCTAAGTAGCAATATTTTCAACAACACGTAAAAACTCATTTATTATTTTTTTGAAAAAAATGATATTTTATAATTTTAATTAAGTATCCAAAACAATTAAGTATAAATCATAATTTTGTTTTGCATGACCATGATTATTTTTAACAACAGACTATATAAGATATAAGAGTTTTGTGTAACCGACAATACAACATTATGCAAATGTTTATGTTTTGTTTGTATGATACAATATATTTGTTTAATGATACATAAATAAAAGTGAGTTAGTCTTATGCTAAAATGAAAAAACACATAAATGGTTATTTTTTGATGCAGATAATGTCTACCATTTTTAGATGCCAGAAGATATCTATTAAATAAAGGACAAGTCACATAAGAATAATCTCTTGAATAAAGAGCTAAAGTTATTTTTCTTCACAAAATTCTTGAATAAGCATTATCAACTTTGGGTAAAAAATTGTTTGTTTTGTATGACATTGCAGTTTAAGGCAAATTAAGAATATTCATAATGCGGAAGGAGAAGATAAGTACATCATGTTATTAGGATGTTTCACAAAGAATAAATAAGCATTTATTGTTGAATGAAGTGCATTTAATATAACCATTATTATTAAACTCTTCAAATGAAAGAAAGACATTAAAAAAAATTTAGTTGTTCGATAACCAAAAATGATCTCACAAGAGTTATTTTATCAAATACTATATAAAGCAATTGAGAAGAAGAAAAATAGAGAGTACATTGTACAATGGCAAAACATTGCTAAATTTTTTAGCCAACACAAAGCTTTAAAAAATAATATTGTTCGTGTTCAATGAGCAAGTTAGAGAAAAGCATTAATCTACATACATTAATAGACAATCAACTTTTGTAGTGACTAAAAGTGTAATTAGTGATCACCAATCATGCTAACTATTTACCTTAGCCAAAAGTGGTTTTTTGGCAATACTTGGTTATCAACCTAGAGTAGTTATTGTTTAAAGAATACTTTCTTGATTCAAACATGACTTATAAAAGAATAATAGGTTAAGCTAAAAGTGACTTTTTGAAATAATACCTAAACTAGGTCAACTTAGAGTGGTTAAAGATGAAAGAATACTTAAGTGGAGCAAGAAGTAGCTTATGAAAAAATATTTGATCGAGTCGGGAGTAACTTATCAAAAGAAAGGAATAGTCAAAGTAGATATGAGCCTAAACAATATTCAAGAGATTAATTGGGAGTAGTTACAAGCCTAAGCAATACTCAAGGGATTAACCAGAAATGAGTCCAAAAAATACTCACTTTTTGTATTTCATAACATTAGTAGTGAAACTTTGTCGATTGATTAAGAATTGGATGTAGTTTGTGTGATAAGATGAATTAGTATAAAAATACAAAGTGCACTTTTTCTTTCTCTGTCTCTTTGTTTTGCGTGTTATTTTTATCTACACTAACATAGAATGCAGATCATTATAAGATTACATGTAGCTTAAATGTTCCTATGTTAAACAAGTAAGTCAGTCAAGTTGTAAAGTTTCATCAAAAACAACTATAATCAAATGATTGCTTAATTTATAAAACTATTGTTTGAATACTCCTATCAAACAATATTTGTAAAAATTGTCAAAAAGGATGTTTAAAAGACAATTCAACCCTCCTTTCTTTTGTTTTTCATGTTTTTCACAATTATCATTAAAGTGACTATTCTTCCAAATCTACTTAAGCTACTTTCTTTAAATTGTTGTGTTGGTTGAAGTTGTTGTTAAGAATAAGTTGATATATTTGTCTTCACTAAAAGAAGTTGAGCTTGGCATGAGATAAGACATTTCATGTTATATTTTTCCTTGTTATGTAGTTAGTGATATCAAATTACATTGCAGGGTAGATGAGATAGCTTTTAATGTTTAAAATACTTTAATTACATTAGGTGATATGGATCTTGTGTTTTAGTCATGGCTTAAAGTGCTATGTATACCATAGTTGAACATATGGTTGGCATAATTAATTATTTGATTGATTTGAAGATTGATGAAGTATGACAAATTTAAAAAAATTATTTCACGATAACTCATTGTTCAAACTATGAAAGGGTTAGTAAGTTTGAAAAATATGCAAAGTGATATAAAGGATTTTTTGGTTCTATTTTTTTTTAATCAATAGTTGGTTGGGGAGAGGTACAACTACTATACAAGTTCTTTGTCTGTTTTCAGTTATAGATTGAGTTAAAGTGAACACAAATGGGACAACTTTTGGGTGTCCACGTAATGTTGTTTGTGTTAGGCTGTTTAGAGGTAGTAGGGATAAATATATTGAAAGTTTCTCTTTTTTTTTTTTTTTGAGAGTGTTGTCTTTTATATGTTAAGATAATAGGGCTAATTTGGCCATTGAACATTTTTAGTTGGATATAGGAAGTTTTGGTTAAAAACTAATTTGTCTTTATTATGTAAAGATATTGTTGGATATTCAGTTGTTCTTTGACGGGTTAGAGGAAAATGGAAAAAATTCGTACAAATATATAATCAAATAGAGTTTAAATATTCTCATATTCTTTGAAAAGTAACTATTATGTCAGTATTTAGATTATAAGATTCATAATAAGTTTGTTATTGTTGATTTTTTTTCTTTTCATAATAGGTTTCATTCAAACTTCTTATATTTAGAACTCTTTAGTTCTTTGGTATGAAGTTTGCATTATTGTATTTTTGTATATAGTATGGTTTGGCCCAATATTTTTTTGTTATTTTTTTTTTCTTTAATAGATCTTGTATATTATCACAATAATTAGTATGCTTTGGTTATCATAATAATTAGTATGTTTTGAAATGTCAACAGAGTTATATATTAGGATTTTTCTAATAATGAGTTTACTAAAAATAAGTAAGAATTAAACAAAACTAGTTGTTTGCATAAAAAATATATGATAAAAAATATAATATTTTACATTGACTATACATATCTATTGAAGATTATTTGTTGACGAGTGTTAATTAATGATTTTTTTACTAACATGAACCTAGTTACTTTTTACCAATGTCAATCAATATTTTTTTTATCGATGACAATGAATCTATTTTTTAAATAAATAAATTGTGAATTTGTAATTAATCTTGATAAACGTTATTTTTTATAGTTGACATCATTGAAATTATTTATTTACCAAATCAAGACTATTTCTTAGGTGACGCTTATCAAAATTTTCTCTACCAATATCGTTCAAATTATTTTTAATTGTCAACCAATATTTTCAATTAAAGTCTGAAAAAAATGTTTTATTATGTTACATGGTGGTAATTTCTGTATTTAGTAGTAAGTGATATTTTACTGAAATTTAATTAACTTGAATCCTGTTATCTAAATGCAACATTAGAAGATTTAAAAAATTTGAAAGTAATTTAAAATTCAGTATATTTAAATTTTCAGAAAAATTATAAAAATTTTTCAATTCAATACTCTGATTTTTTCTCTCTTTTAGATTATTTTTTCTTATTTCAATGGCCATACTCAGCACGATTTTAGGTTGGGTTACAAGTAAAAACCCATTACTCCATGCTCCTTTAGCATTTGGGCTCCCTCTTTGCCGTTAATTTAATAGGGGTTTCTACATGTACCTTCAATATTTCTTCAGCACCTCCAAAGATTCATGTTCTTTCATTTATGTTCTTGGAAAATTAAATAAATAAAAAAATTAATTAAGTAAATGCAATAATTAAACAATTATGAAGTGACAAAGTTAGTTGGCTGCCTGAATTAATTACCAATAGTGTTTTATATACTCTGGACTCCTCTCTTCATTCACTTTCACTTGCACTACAATTCTTTCACTTTCACTTTTTCACTTGCACTGCAAAAGAAAAAATTTTGTTGGTGGTTTAGATGTGAATTTTGCAGTTGAGGGTCCACTCGTATTTCACCATGCTTCATTTCTTCTCAGAAAAATGTACGCGCATTAGAAGATAAGTTTATGTTTGAGGTAAATGTTATAGGTGAAAAAAATAAGAAAAAATTGAGCTGCATTTTTAATATTTCATGTTACGTTTTACGGAAGTCATTTTTCATGCAACCATTTACGAAAGTCGACTTCTGAAATCGACTTCCGAAAGAGAAGTGAACTTGTGCGGAAGTCAAGTTATTTTTTCCATATATGGAAGTCGACTTCCGGAAGTGTATATGTAAAACGGAAGTCGACTTCCGGAAGACACAAATTATTTTTTCCCTTATACGGAAGTCGAATTTCGGAAATGTATGTGTGAAACGGAAGTTGACTTCCGGAAATGTATGCGTGAAACGGAAGTCGACTTCCGGAAGTGTATGACTAAAACGGAAGTGGACTTCTGGTAGTGAAGTGAAATTTTTTTAGTGTTACGAAAGTATACTTCTGGTCTTTAAGTGAATTTTTTGCAACGGAAGTCGACTTCCGGAGAGTTTTTTTTTTGTTATGGTTAGTAGCTTTTTGTTGTGGTGAGTAAATTTTTTCCACCTCCGTAGTAAGATGGTTTCTCTTCTTTTTCACTTTTTCCACTTCTTTAGCATGCTTTCTCTTTTCTACCATGCTTTCTTTTCTTTTTTTTCACTTCCGAAGATGCTTTTAGACTAAGTGAAATTTTAATTTAGTTTTATTTTGTAATTTTGTTAGAGTTTGAATAATAACATATGTTTTTATTTATTATTTATTTATATTATTTATTTAATTTTTATTTACATGAATATTTCTTATTTGTTTATATATTTTTATTGTTATATTTTTGTGTGTTTTAATTATTTTTTTTTTAAGTTTACTATTTATTTATTTATTGTGTGTTTGTTTTATATTGGCACAAGACACGGTCTGACAGATGACAATGCATAATTTCTCCCAATCGGATGAAGCCACGGAATAAAGTGATATTCATAAGAGGACGAGCAACCCGATGTGTTGCGTAGGTGTTCCAAATGACCCCATCGTACGTAAGTGCATCCAATTGTGCCCTAACCTCAACCAAAGTACAATTCAGTCTCGGTGTCACATAACGCTTCACCTGAGGTTTCTGTTCATCATAGTTATCCAGTACTTGCTTCCTTCCCAATCCTAGGAAGTGCTCATATATCCAACTCTACAAACAAATGCAAAGATTTTTCAACAATGAAACAAAAAATATGACCAAAGTAAAAAGTTAATTTTTGAAAAATACTTTTGTACCTGTAAAAGAGTAAGATATCCAACTAATTGCTTGGTGTGGGCAAGGCTGGCATCGCTAAGTTGTTCATAAAGATGTGTCAATGCAGCAACTCCTCATGCAAACCTTCCACAAGACTGCAGATCTGCAAACATATTGAGGTACAAGACGTTGATGGAGGAAGCGCTCTTACTCACAAAGATGTTGCAGCCAACAAGATGTAGCAGATACGCCCGTGTCGCAAACTACCACTGCTAATTGTCACAACACTCAGTGTAGACGTCTCTCAACCAATTGAGTCTTACATGGGGACCGCGACAATGATTCAACTCAGATGACACATTTGATCGTTCAACGCCTAAAAGATCAATCACACACTCAAGAGTAACATCAAAGTCTAATGCTTCATTGCTTAAAAGCTCTCCAACTATAGGCAAATGGAAAAGGACAAAGACGTTGTCTAATGTCACACTCATCTCTCCAAAAGGAAGATGAAAGTTGTTGGTCTCTCTATGCCACCTCTCAACAAAAGCTAGTATGAGACCCTTATCAGGATATTCATATATTATATCACATAGTGGCATCAACCCCGAATTTTGAACAAATGGCTCAACAACTGCATGACAAACTCCGGATCTTTTAAATTTCTTGCCATGGGACACTAACTTCATGTCCACTCGGTCCTAATAAAAACCATTACACAAATATTTTAAATTCATCCACCAATTTCAACAAATAAATTATTAAAGTACAATACTAACCTAGCCATCCCAAATAGGACATGCAACATGATCAACAAATCCGATCAACAAAGACGTATCCTCGGGTCCTCTAGGAAATCCTCCTAAAACATCTTGGTCCTGCCCTGCAACAACCTCCTCATGGTGAATTATATTTTCTTGCTCCTCATGAATATTAGTATAATGAGTTGATGATGATGGAGCAGCTTCTCCATGACCAGTTGATGAACCAACTTCTCCATGAGATGATGGACCACTCTCTCTATGATGACCCTTACCTCTTTTGCGAACAGATGCAGTAGGTCTCTGCCTAGGCTCTTGCTTAGAAGCCTCAGCATGTGAAGAACTTGAGCCACCACGATGTGCTCCTCTTGTCCTAGCCATGTCTGTAATTAAAAATAAAATTATCCAAAATTATAAATAATAATAAATATAAATTTTCAAAATAATAATTAATTATTATTATTATTATTCAAAATTATAATTTATTTTTATTATTCAAAATTATAATTAATTATAAATAAAATTAATTAATATTTTAATTAATTAAATTAAATTAAATTAATATTAAAATAAATTTAAAATATTTTTTTTCAAAATTATAATTATTTAAAATTATATTTACTCAATAATAAAATTAATTAAAATTAAAATGATTCAAAATCGTAAATAACTAAAATTTTAATTATTCTAAATTATAATTATTTAAAATTATAATTAATTAATATCAAAAGTTATTTACATTAAAATTAAAATTAAGTACAAAAAAAATTACAAACGAAAGTCGCCACGTCATTACGGAAGTCGAAGTCACGCCTACGGAAGTCGCGTCTTCTACGGAAGTGAAGCGTTCTACGGAAGTGAAGCGTTCTACGGAAGTCAAGCCACGCCTCTACGAAAGTCATGCCTCTCTTACGAAAGTCACTAAATCGTTATCTCTACAGAAGTCACTTCAACACGAAAGTCATTTTTAACTACGGAAGTCAACTTCCGGTATTGATGGCTTACAGAAGTTGACTTTCGTAAGTGCCATTTTTAATGTTTTTACGTGACCTACGAAAGTCCACTTCTGAAACTTGTTCTTCTTTACAGAAGTCCATTTTTGTCACTTGCGAAAGTCGACTTCTGGTTTGTGTGGTTTACGTTTTTCACTCACAGATCTATACTCGAAAAAAAAAAATGTCTATATACATCATTACAGCAAAGCAAACATGGTAAGAACAATAAAAAAATTAAAAAATTAAAAAACTACAACATGAGGATATGTTTACCTTACCTGTTAATGCAGAGGAATGGCGAAGGAAGAGGGAGAGTAGAGCAAAAAATAGAAAGTAGGAGTGGGGTACCTTAGAGAGGAGAGTGAGGCAGATGAGATCTGGGGGTAAGGTGAGCGGCGACTAGGGTTTAGGTTAAAGGAGAGTGAGACATTAAATAAGAGATAAAAATGAGAGATTGATGGATTTAAAATTTTAAAATAGTAAAAGGGCAGTTTTGGATTTTAAAAAAATATTGGGGTGCAGGAAGAAAAGCCCATTTAATAGGCACCGGCTTTACAATTTGTACTCTTTCAATTGTATCCCCATAATTATTAATCACAGCCCTAAAATTACTAACATCACCTCACACTAACATGAAAAGAATAATATACCCTTTCTCACTATATTCTATCCCAATTAAATTCAATTCTATTTTTATTCATTTTCTTCATAAATAAGGTTATTTAATATATTTAATCACACAAAGAAAGATTTAGATATAGAGAGAGAGAAATTGGTAGGGGTCATGTGCTAATGAGACATAACACATTACATTTTAGACATAAACAAATAAACCATGTGATGTCTTTGAGAAAGGATAAGATGTAGCATTGAGTTGGAATCATGATGTTTGGAAGAGAAAGACAACTATGGAGGATTGTTATTATTATTGTTATTATCCAAAGTGTTTCTTTAAATTTAAAGAGAAGATGTGATAACAAAGAGAGAGATTCATTTATAATCTAAGTTTTATGATTGTATTGCATTGTTCCCTAACCACCCAAGCATCTAAGAGTTTTAACATGTATTGGATGTTCTCTCTTTTCATATTTTAAGATACATGCAAACTCAACCATTTATTTATTTATTTTAGAAGTTTACGAGAAAAGCGCAATTTAGTCCAATTTATTTTTATCTAGATATGAAATATTTGTTATTTTTATTGATAATTAGTTTTTAATGAAAAACTTGATTGATTATCTACAATATGTTCCTATTTTAACCTCATTTTTATACTAATAAAGTTTAAATTTGAAACCTTATTCAAAATATTTCATTTCCCTCAAATCGATCATTTGAAACCTTAGGTCATAACCTTATTGAATTTCTTGAAATAAGTTAATAAAAATATATATATTTCTTTTAAACTGCATAGGTCACATATACTAAATACCCGAGAAAAAAACATAAAGACCTTAAATACAGATTAAAATAGTTGAATTTAAGTTTAACTTGATTTTACATAATTGATTTGACTTTAATACTACAGATTTATGAACGAATAAAGTAATAAAATTTAAATTTAATCGATCATAAAATTTACACCTATCTAATATTATAAATTAATTTATTTATCTTATATTATAGAGTAGTCTTATCTATATTGATCAATAGTTAAGGCAGAATCTCCCCTGATCGAGTTTGAAATTAATTTTTATTCATTAATTATTTGATTTAAAAATATGAATATTAGTTCTATATAGCTGTTATTGTTTAAATTTATGAGCAAGCATCTTAATTATAATGTTACTTTGAACCCAATCATTAGCTCCAACCAACAATTATCTCTCAACAATGTCTTTCAATAATCAAACTTACAATTCAAGACGACGCTACGTAGACACCACATATGAGATGTTCCACTGCAATATATATTCTGATTTCCAATATAGATAAAATATCTCTCATTAAAGATATTTGTTAAGTTAATCTATTTTTTAATTTTATATAAAAAAATATCATATTTTAATTTTATTAACGATATCATCTCGTTTAGTATAAAATTATTATGCGTTAATTATATTTTTCGTCTTCAAATTATTTTAAAAAACTGTATTTTTTTCATAAACTAAATTATATACATATTTTGTTCACGTATTTTGTGAAAGTAAAATAAAATATCTTTTCAACAAACTACATATATGAAGGTTAAACTGTAGTTTATTGTGGAATTTTATTTGTCATATGAAAAACATTTCATGTAACGTTTGCTACGAAGATATTTTACATAATTTTCATAAATTATAGTGAAAAAATATATATAATTAGGAAGAAATACAATTTTAAAAAAGGTTAGAGACGATCAGTGGCGGAACTTCGACAAAAAATATAGGGGTGCCAAATTAGATTTGTTATATATAATTTGTTTTTACTTAGAAAAAAAAATGCTCTTCATCGTTTCTCTTCATTTCCTCTGCTTAAAACAAGCATACATAATAGTAGAATTCAAAAAAAATATTACTATCATTCACTATTATATCATTATACCAAACCATGAATACCATTTTAGATAAGAATTTTTTTTCATCTCTATCACATACCTTCCTCTTTAAAAAAAGAATCAATTTTTTTTATTTTTTTATCATAATCTTTCTAATATAAATTTATCACCCTTCGCCTATCTAAAAAAAATAAAATTTATATTCACAAATCACAATTATCATAGTGCAAAACATAACAAAACTCATACCACTTTAATTAAATAAGCAACATGGTATAAATTCAAAACTTAAAAAAATTACCATAGGCATCGAAAAACACAAAATCCCTAAAATTTGGGAAAAATTATAATTAGGGTTCATACCAATCTCATAAAAGAATCCCAAAAATCATAATTAGGATTTATATTAATTTGAGATAAACTTAATTTGGGAGAAACATCCTAAAAAGAATAATAAATTTAATATACATAAATCATATATATGTGAGAGATCATGCAAGAATGTATACTTCAATCTCTCTCTCAACCTCTATTTTTCAATCTATCTCTTTGTATTTATTTTTTTTCATACACTTTCATGATAATTTATATGGTGGAAAGATCTTATAGCCAGAAATAAAAACCCTAATCTTTTTTTATAAAGCAATGTTTCCATTAAAATTTTTTATTTTATCTCTTATTATAATTTTTCGTAATATAAACTTAATATAAATAATATATAAATATAATTTTAAAAAATATATAAATATATATAAAAAAATTCAAAAGAAAAAAAATTGGGGGAGCCGTTGCTCCCTTATGTCACAATGTAGTTCCGTCCCTGGAGACGATATTCGACCCTTATATTATATAAAATATTATCAAAATTTATAAATTAATACGTATTATTAAGTAAAGCTTTTCAATTTTTTACTTCATATTTATAATTTTTAATTCTCTAACTAACTTGAAGATATATAAATTTTAATTCTAGATTTTGCTTATTTTTCATCAAAGTTAAAGATTATTTTTTGTTATTATTTAGACTTTCGTTCATAATAATGAAATATTTTATCCAATTATATATTTTGATGTTAAACATTCAATTTTCGCCAAGAAGAATTTTGAAAATACATGTGATAAAAATCATGTTTAATATGAAAAAAATAAAAGGGAGGAATATTGTTGTGCATTTCTATACCTTTATATTGCAGATGTTGTGTTTATATAAACATAATACATAATACAATCATAATCTCTGTAATAAAGTCATCATTGAATACAATAAATAATATAGGTAATAATTGATAATGATGGTTGTACATATGATAAATAATACACGGGCATAATATCATGGATATTAGAATAATATTATTGACATAATATCTCTAGTATTGATTCTAATAATTAGAATCACAACTTTCTAACTCCCTCTCTCAAACTGAGGTGACTCAGTCATACAAAATTTGTCTCTCAAAATGTTGAACCTTGTGTGTGTGAGAGGTTTGGTTAAACAATCTGCAATTTGATCCGTTGTTGGCATATAGGCTATTATGACTTGATTTTGAAGCACTTGATAATGAATGTAGTGGACATCTATCTCAATATGTTTAGACCAAGCATGCATCACTAGATTGGATGTCACTGCCTTAGCACTGAAGTTATCACACCATAAAACTGACTTTTTAGGCATAGGAAATTTCAACTCATCTAGAAGTGATCTGATCCAAGTTACTTTTGCTGCTAGGTTAGCTAAAGCTCTATATTCTGACTCAGTACTTGACCATGACACCACTTTTTGTTTTCTTGAGGCCCATGAGATTAATGTCTCTTCAATGAAAACACACTGCCCTACTATGGATTTCCTATCATCTATGCTAATGGCCCAATTTGCATTAGAGAATCCAACTATATCAAGATCGGTTGAGGGTTCTTTATGAAGACAAAATTTGTTGTGCCATGGAGATATCTCAATAATCTTTTTATTCCTTGCCAGTGATCCATGGTTGGGGAACTCATATATTGGCTGAGTTTGTGACAAAAAATGTTATGTCTAGTCGAGTGTTGGTCAAATATTGTAATGCACCTATAGCCTGTCTGTATAGTATAGGGTTAGCAATAAGTTTTCCTTTAGTAGTGAATTGTTTTCCTGTTACCATTGGTGTAGGGCAAGATGAAGCTTTTTCAATATTAAACTTTTTTAGTAGATCTCTAATGTACTTTGTTTGTTTAAGGTACATTCCACCAACATCTTTGTCTACTTCAATCCCCAATAAGTAGTGTAGAATGCCAATGTCTTTGAGAGAGAAAGCAATAATGAAAGTCTTTAAAGAATTATTGTTGCTCCTTGTAATTATTATGTCATCAACATATATGAGAAGGAGTATGATATGATCATTTTCTCTAAGAACAAACAGTGATGAATCAATCTTGGTGTTTTGAAAGCCCCATCTCAATAAAGTGTCTTTCAACTTGTCATACCAAGCCCTTGGTGCTTGCTTCAGTCTGTAAATTGCCTTGAAAGCATGTATGATTATTTTGCCCCTGAAATGGTACCAAAGTCCAAGTATGATTAGTTGTTAGAGCTTTAAATTTTGCATCCATGGTTGCTTTCCATTTTGGACTCAGTAGAGCTTCATTAACATTTTCTGGTTCCTTGTCTTATGCGTTTGTTTCTGAGAGCCCTATATATGGAAGTTTTGGCTTGTAGATCTTTGTCTTGCTTCTAGTTTACATTCAGTGCGTGTTGTCCTATTGAGTCTGTTGGTTATTTTCTTCTATTGTGTCTTCTGGTGTGTCATTTACATGTGAGGTTGGCTCATCTGCATGAATAGAGATATCATTGAGCGTTGGTTGAACATCATTGACAGCTAAGTCACCATGAGTTGGTTGCTCTTCATTGAAAACTAATTCACCTTCTTGATGATTGACCTCCCTGTGAGTTGATTCAACTGTGTGGCTTGTAGTGGTACCTGCAGGACAAGAAGGAAGAACAATAGGAATTGTTCCAGTCAGTGTTTTTAATGAATTTCTTGTGTCAAGAAAGCCATAATGTAAAGGAAAGTGATTCTCATTAAATACCACATGTCTTAAGATGAAAATTCTGCCATGATAATTGAGGCACTTATAACCCTTGTGAGATTTATTGTATCCCAAGAATACACAATATGTAGCGTAGAATTGAAGTTTGTGTTGATTGTATGGTTTAAGACAAGGATAGTAGGCACAACCAAACGACTTTAGAACATCATAATCAGGTTTCTTTCCAAATAACAATGAAAAATGACTTTCATTTGGGTTAACTAATGAAGGCAATCTGTTGATGAGATAAACTCAGGTAGAGAAAGCTTCCCACCAGTAGTGAAAGACATTTTAGTTTGTGCCAAAAGTGTGAGCCCTAGTTCAGTCACATGTTTGTATTTCCTTTCAGCTCTACCATTTTGCTGAGAGGTATATGGGCAAGACATTCTAAATTGAATTTTTGATTCAATGGCTATTTTCTGGACAGGTTTAAACTCACATCCACCGTCACATTGAAGAGCTTTTATCTTCTTGTTAAATTGGTTTTCAACCAGGCTTTTGAATTGAATGAAAGCATGTATTGTTTCCGATTTTTGTTTTAAAGAAAAAATCCAAGTGAACCTAATGTAATCATCAATGAAAAGAACATAGTACTTAAAATTAGAGGGAGATAAAATTAGGGCAGGTCCCCATACATCATTGTGAATCAATTCTAAAGGTTCCTTAGCATGAGAGGAAGGGGATTTAAATGGTAACAAGTGAAGTTTTCCAAATTGACAAGCTTTACAAAATGAAAATTGATCACGTGATGATGTCTTGACATTGCAATTCTTCAACACCTTTTCTAAGACTTTATTGTTGAGGTGTCGAAGCTTTCTATGCCAATTCTCCTTTAGCGACATGTAGACACATGGATCTTTATTGACTTGAGAGTTGACACTTGAAAGTTGGTATAATCCATCTCTAAGTTTCCCTCTTAGTAGTATTCTTCCTGTCAATTTGTCCTTCACATAACAATCGTTTGTATCAAATTCAACAAGGGCATTATTGTCAACAGTTAGCTTAGATACACTCAACACTTTTTTTGTTATTTCTGGAACATATAGAACATTATGCAAGTCGATGTTATTCAATTTGGTTGTGCCCGAGGCCAATATTTTCAATCTTTCACCATTTCTAGCTAAGAGAGAAGAAGTCATACTATTGTTTTCATTGAGATCTTGAAGTTTCTCATTTTGATGGGTCACATGATTGCTAACTCCATTATTAAAGTACCATTCATAGCTCTGATTGTGGTAGGGGCAGACTATTAAAGCACTATGATTTTCTTTCTTGTTGTTTTCAGCATTATGATTTGAACCTGTGTATGACTTATCATAACGATAAAATCAATTCACTACTATATGTCTGATCTTGTTACATACCTGACATATTGGTTTAGATCTACCTCTTCCTCTACCTCCTATAAAGTTAGAGCCCCTCTAATTACCTTGTGTCCCTGGTTTGTTGCTTATTTTGGTTGCAAGGTTTGATGAAGTATTCATTGAAAGATTATTGAAATTGTTCAGCTGTTCTATATATTATGCTTTCAAAAGCCAATAATTGGGCTCGTAGATAAACCCAACTAAGGTTGATTTGATTAGATAATTTCACCACCACTAGGTTGTAATCAACATCTAGTCCATTCAACGTTTGAATCATCAAATCTAAGTTAGAGATTGGTGATCCTGCCAGCTTTAATTTATCAGCAAAGTTCTTCATTTTGAGAAGATATTGATCCATCTTCATTTCTCCTTTGCGAGTGTTGTGAAATTCTTGCTTAAGGTAGATTGTCCTTGATTTTGTGTGTGCACTTGCTAGGCTTTGGGCTTCATCCCAAATTCCTTGGAGGTTTCACAATGCAACAAATATGTTGCAATATTAATGGCCATTGAATTTCTTAGCCACCCTAGGAGAGCTTGATCTTGTGCAATCCACTATTCATAGTCAAGATTAGTTTTATGAGTTTTGTCACTTGTAGTGACAAACGGTTCTAGGCATTCTTTTATTCCTAGTATGTAGCCATCAAGTTTGCAACCTTTTATCAATGGAAGAACTAATGACTTCTATAAGAGATAGTTATCTTTGTCCAACCTGACAGAGACAGTTGTGGGTAGGTCATTTTTGTGATTTGTGTTGGCTGCGGAAGATATGATTAGATCGAAAGCCTTACAATAAAATGGAGGAATATTGTCGTGCATTTCTATACATTCATATCGTAGATAATGTGTTTATATAAACACAGTACAATATAATCATAATCTCTATAATAAAGCCATAATTGAATACAATAAATAATATAGGAAATAATTGATAATGATGGTTGTACACATGAAAAATAATACACATGCACAATATTAGGGATATTGGAATAATATTATTAACATAATATCTCTTGTATTGATTCTAATAAGAATCACAACTTCATCTAACTATATGAATTAAAGTTAACAATATTTTCAAAACAACAATATTAAATAATGTTTAACTAGTTTAATGTTTTATATTTTAATCCAATAAATTTAAGGATTAAATATGTTTTGTCCCTTAACTTTTAGTGAATTTTGGAATTAATCTATTTTGAAACTTTTGACCAATTTAGTCCTTCATCTTTTGAAATACGTGGATTTAGTCCTTTTAATCAAATTTTGTTAGGTTTATTTGATGTTTCGTACGCATTTCAAGATTGTATTTGAGTTGTTTATATTGTTTAACACATTTTTTCTTTAATGTTAAGTCAAATACTATTATGAAACGCACTTGAAATGTCAAATAAAGTTAACAAAATTTGATTAAAATGACTAAATTCACATATTTCGAAAGATAAATGACTAAATTAGTCTAAAGTTTCAAAATGAACTAATTCTAAAATTCAGTGAAAATTAAGAGACCAAAAACATATTTAACCCTAAATTTAAATATACGGTTTTGTCCTGTATTTAAATTCCAAGGAAGAATGTAATAATAAGGAGAAAAAAACTCATTTAAAACATAAATTATAAAAGAGGCAAGTTGTACCTTAGTTAAGTTCCGTCCTAGATAATATTTGTTAATAAATGATGAATGTTTATAAGAGGAATTCATGAAAAAAATACAATATTAATAAAACATAAATTTAATTTATATAAGATATTAGTATTATATTGAACTCAAATTTTAAAACTATAGACTTTGAGTTTGTTTAACCTTTTTATTTTTATTCAACGTAAAATTTGAACTTATATTTAAATTTTAACCATTAAATATGATTTTCGAAAAATACATTTACGATTAACGTTTTAAAACCCGTTGTGTTATATGTGACTGAATGTCTTTTTCAGAAAAATAATAATAATAATAATAATAGTACTATTTGTCGTGAATATTTATCATGCAACGAGCTGTTTTTGTAAAATAAATTTCCTTTATGAATTAGAAATAGGTTTAAGGTACATAAATAAGAAGATCATCAGCGTCAAACTATATTTATAAACATATTTGACTTAATAAAATACGTGATTTAATACTCTTGTTAATTTACTATTGTTAGATAATATGCATAGAAGTGAATGTGAACAAAATTTTCGTTGAAAAAAAATGATAAGAGAAAAAATAGATAAAAAAGTATACACATGTTCATCACCTTCATCCCTAAATTAAAAGTTCTTTATTGTAACAAGTTTATTTTACTGTCGTCTTCGAAAAAAAATGTACTTAGAAATTTAAAATTATTTTAATAAAATTAAGAAATATACAATATTATTATAAATAAATCACAAATAAAGAATTAAGAAAAAAATAAACAAATTGAGACATATATTTATGAAATATAATAAATCTAGATTTGCTTGTGCTACAATGATAACAAAGCTAATTAGTATTTAATTAAACACTAACTTTTCAAGCTGAAATGGGAGAAATTGCGCATAACTCAGTGCCCTTATTCTCAAACTAAATTATGACCCTCTAATTAAGGATAGATACTGCCAATGCCTCTACTCAATGCATCTAATTAGGACTGTGAAGAATAAATGAACTCACCATTTTAAAATTTCAGGTTTTTAAGCATTTCGAACCACACGAATGTTTTATTATATAAATATATACTAGATTACTTCATTTATTTATTACATTATATAAAGTACACCAATTTTCTATATTTTTTTCCACTATTTAAATTTGATTATAAGTGCTTTGTAAAGTCACTAAGATGTAACTGGGGAAAAAATTTACAATTACACTATTTCTTTTATAATTATCCAAGTATATTCTTTTCGGCAAAGAAAAAGTTATATATTCGAAATCCTAAAGTGCTTCAAAGGCATAATATTTTAATGACACTTTTTCACTAATTTTTACAAGAAATATGGAGGATTCCATTTTTACAAGAAATGTGTGTGTGTGTGTGTGTGTGTGTGTGTGTGTGTGTGTGTGTGTGTGTGTGTGTGTGTGTGTGTGTGCGTGTGTGTGTGGGTGTGTGTGTGTGTGTGTGTGTGTGTGTGTGTGCGT
>Ga0214544_1001280_pt1 | contig 51496 bp, 24 predicted proteins | sample CNSS3metaG_FD_160074 | JGI IMG/M metagenome (GOLD analysis project Ga0214544, IMG submission 160074) | Root nodule microbial communities from cowpea collected in UCLA plant growth center, Los Angeles, California, USA - CNSS3 | ecosystem: Host-associated > Plants > Roots > Nodule | place: USA...
ATATATATATATATATATATTATGTTATGTTATAAGATAATGATATTAATTTTTACGACTAGATATTGATAATTTTTTTCTTACAATTTGATGAGACATTTTTAAGTGATTTTGAAATATAGAAGAATGAAAAGATGGAAAAATGAGAAAATGCAAGTGGTGTGTGTTAGTATTAATGCTATATTCATTTGAGGTAGAGTGGTTTAGCGAAGATGGATCGTGGAGTTTTTTATGTGTTCGTTTCGCAAGTTTTAAGAGGAAGGCACAATGGTGATTAGCGGGATGCAGCAAACTAATCTCACCACATATTGGTGATTTGAGTGGATTCACCAACTTAATGACAATTTCACCCTTTCCTCTCTCTCCCAGCGTTGAAAAAGCGTTAGATTCTTGACACCTTATGACCATACAAACAATATTTGAATTTGTTTGACTTAAAAAAGCCATTAAATACGTATTGAATAAGTTAGATAGGCTGGTATATGGTATTGGTGGGGTGTATAAGTTATAAGAGGGGAGAAGCCAATCTTGGTTTTTGGCTTTGATGGAGACATTGGTGTCGTGGTGCTGCCATTTCAGGTGAGTCTCCAGATATTTTAATATTTATGTGTGTGCAACTTGAGTTATGAAATGATGTCGATGTCTTTTTCGTTGATGTTGAGTTGTGATATGGTGAGGAACTCTGCAAAGTTGGAATACATCTACACATGGTGTGAGTGTGAGTGAATGGCCTGATGCAAAGTTGGAACCCATCACTCATGGTGTGAGTGAGCTGAACATGAAGATCCGGGTGTGGTTAAATAAGGGATCTAATCCCATTGCAATGGAAGGGATCTATGTTTAAGAGAAAAAGTGAGAGATCTGATATCGGCTTAAGCGAATCGGATCTGTGGGACTTTGTGAGGGATTCGATCCCATTGGAATGGATCGGATTTGGGGCTTCTTGAGGGATTTGATGGAACAAATCTGTCTGGTTGGTTAAAGTTGAAAGTGTTTTTTTTTTTTTGTAGATACTACAATGACTTAAAATCGTGCCAAAATGGCAAGACATTTCTTTCAAAAAAAGTCGCGTCATAATCATACGACTTTAATTAAGTTAATAATCTGCTTAAGCAAAGTCATGCCAATATGACATGACTTTAGTTTTGGATTTTTTATGAAGAAGTCGTCTACTAAAGTGATTTTTTTTTCAATTATTTTTCACGTTCTCAATTGTTACTATTAAATTTTTTTAAAAATAAAAAGTTTAGTTAAGTAATTAATAGAGAATAAAATAAATATGCACATAAGAAAAAAAAAGGAGAAGATTTTCTTAATAAAAAGTACATAAAATTAAATATCTTAATAACTAGTGGATGACATAATATTGAAATTAAAGTAGACAAAGTTGATGTAGTGTAGTGATTAGAGTTACACAAAAAGAAAATTCAGTGTTTATTTGAACAATTTCTTCTATTATGACCAATACTTCTGCAAAACGAACATTTCTTTTGTTTGTATGGAGTTGACTGGTCTATTTCATTGTGAATACGATTTTCACTTCGTCTTCCTGATTGTTTGTGTCGCATGTGGGGGTTGAGAATTAAATTTAGACTAATATAAGCAGACCAATAATCTTCATTTTGAACAGGCTAAAACTGCACCTCATAAGGTTTAAAAATATTTTGGAGGCTATAGATAGAATCCACAAAAATCATAGGCTGTAAGATGAGCAAGCAACCATTACATGAGGGAAAGGTAGGGGAAGAGCTTGGAACTCCCTACAATTACACAACCAATCATTTAACTTAGCAATGTATGACAATGGACGACATCCAAGTTGGGGAGTGGAAATCTCCTTATCATTGAAGATTGAATTCTGTTGGTTATACCCCTGGACATGGCACATGCCAGATTGTTCATTTTTTCTTAATAAAGCATAAATATCCTCAGGATATCAGTGGCTAGCTCGTAACAATCATTCAATATTTGTCCCTTGTTCCATAAACCATTTTTTGTTTCTTTCCCAAAAAAAAATTAACAAGAGCATAAATTGGCAATGATCTTGCTCCCTTAAGAACGAAGTTCATACATTCGGCCAAATTTGTTGTCATGTGGCCATATCTTTTTCCCCCATATCAGTCATTTGGTTAGTCTAGTTTTCAACCACTTGCTTTTCCACCATACGTGGATGCATCATAGCCAATGTCTTCACAAGCTCCATTATGGCAAGTTCCATACACATATAACATATTTCCTCAACAACCAGATACTTTTTCTGGTCCTACACAAAATTTATTTAGAACTTCATCATCAACACCTCCATCTACCTATCCCACATCCTTTCAGCAATATTATCAGCCTATAATGTCGCCACAAATGTTGGAAGATGTCAACTAAACACAACAACATGACGATAACGATGATGACTATCCACGTTATTCCTAGATGACAAAGAAGAAGACCTCCTTGTGGTACGAGATCCCATAGATAACCTTTTCCCCATTTTGTGATTAACAAATATTAATAAAATTATTCACTAATTATATTTCAGATTTAGTAACTATATTATTTCATTTTGGGTTAAATATGTTTTTGGTCCCTTAAATTTCAGTGAAAATTGGATGTATTCCCTCTTTGAAACCTTGGCCTAATTTAGTCCTCCAACTTTAGAAATGTTTGGATTTAGTCATTTTAACCAATTTTTTAAAGTTTATTTAACGTTTTAAATGTGTTTCATGAGAGCATTTGAGTTGTTTACCCCGCTTGACACATTTCCACTTCAATGTTAGCTAAGAAACTATCTTGAAACACAATTGAAACGTCAAATAAACTTGACAAAATTTTGTCAAAAGTACTAAATCCAAACATTTGTAAAGTTGGAGGACTAAATTGGGTTAAGGTTTCGGAGAGGGACTAATTTCAAATTTCATTAAAAGTTAAGGGACCAAAAACATATTTAACCCTTTCTCATTTTTATTATTTAACTAAATAAAAAATAAATCATTTTTACCATTTACTAATTTGCTGACGCTGAAGTCATGTCGTCTCTGAACGACACTACAAGAAATTTGCTAATTTGCGAGGGAAATTAGCGAGGGAAAATTTTACTCGCTAATTTGTCGCTAATTAGCAAAGGATTAGCGACAAACTAAAATTGTAGCTAAGTTGTAGCTAATGAGCGAGGGACTAGACACAACATAATATGGTAGCTAAGTTGTAGCTAATTAGTTAGAGATTAAACACAACACAAATACGGTAGTTAAGTTGTAGCTAATTAGCGAGGGACTAGACACAACATAATATGGTAGCTAAGTTGTAGGTAATTAGTTAGGGATTATACACAACATGATATGGTAGCTAAGTTGTAGCTAATTAGTTAGGGATTAAACACAACATAAATATTGTAGCTAAATTGTAGCTAATTAGTTACGAATTATACACAACATGATATGGTAGCTAAGTTGTAGCTAATTAGTTAGGAATTAAACACAACATAAATATTGTAGCTAAGTTATAGCTAATTAGTTAGGGATTATACACAACATAATATGGTAGTTAATTTGTAGCTAATTAGTTAGGGATTAAACACAACATAATATGGTAACTAATTTGTAGCTAATTAATTAGGAATTAGATACAACATAATATGATAGCTAATTAATTATGATTAATGATTTTTTTCTAATCCAAAGGTAATAAATTGAATTTGTAATTAAAAATAATAATATACAAACTATTCTATAAAATATGAATTTATTAAATAAATTTTTAAAAACTATCAACATATTAACAAATTATCAAAATATATTTTATTATTATATAAATTAATCTTTTACTTGTTAATTATATTTATTATGTATTTATATATATATATATATATTAAAATAATAACTAAAATTTAACTAATACAATATATTTCTTTCCGTTTAAATATTATTATAAAAGGTATTAAAAAAAATCTTATTAATTATATTTAAAATCAAATGATTAATTATTATTTTGATAATTACTTATTATCTTTATGCTGCTTTTTTATATTTTATATGTTAATTTATTCAAATAAAAGGGATATTAATTAATTTAAATTGTTACATATTATTATATTTATGGTATAATTTTTTTTATATTATTTAATTTTTAAACATTTTAAATATGAAATAAATTATTTATGATACATTATAAATAAAAACGAATTGTATGCATGTATTTTATTTATAAAATACAAATATTTAACTTAATATAATTATACACTTAAAAATTCATTTAAAAATTAAATATTTATATTAGAAGAATTAATAAAAACACTGTTATTTTGTTTAGTTTCCTTGCACTTTTCGCAAGCAGCACTGAACAATAGTAATTAATTACATAGTTTAAAATGAAAAAAAAAAAGACGTTGATGGGTCTTGGTATTGTCCCTTTAGTTAACATGAAGAGTATTAACACTGCACACTTCCTTCGTTCCTTTGCTTTTTGATTTCTTTTTCTCTGAACCACAATCGCGTCGCTTCTCCTCCTAGGGATTCACAGCCATGGGAGCTCCGCAAGAACTGCCTCCTCAAAATTCGTCATCCATTCGTCACTGTCGCCGAGGTTCTTGCATTTTTCTCTTCTTCTTACTTTCAACTTTCTCCTTCCTTTGCTTGTTTCTCTTTCTCTTTCTCTCTTACTCACACACACACACACACTTTTATTCCTTACACGCACAAACACATTCTCTTTGTTTTAGGAGTTTTATCCTTTGCTTAATTTGAACGATTTCGTGTGTTTGGTTGCTTGTGCATGATGATGTTTGCTTGATTTTTCGGCTTTTATTAGTTATTTTAACGGTTGACTTGTTTTTAGCTGTGATTATTGATTATTTTTTCGATTATGAAATGCAATGTATCTTTTATGGTATTTATATGCATTAAAGTGTTGTTTTAAAGATGTATTTAGGATTTAGTGTGTGTGTATTTGTCGGCTTTTCTTCCAAGTGCATTTTAACTTAGTGAATACCTGAATTCTTATACATATCATTCAATCCATGGCTGATTTTGCTCCCTACGATTGTATTGTTGCTATTAGTAGCTGTAAGGACAAAAGAGGATACACATTGATCCTGCTCAACTGTGAATGTGTTTTAATTATTTCTCTGCCCTGTGTTGTATAAAGGATCGTAGAAGGTTTTTATTTGTTTTTCTAATACGCATTTTTAATTTTGTTTTGAATATTCGTTTATTTATAAAGTAAAAGTGAATGAAAATGACTTCCAACTAGTTTTGCTATCGTTGTTGGATAAGGGAGAGTATTTAGCTTTTTTTCGTCGCTTCTTTTCTAAATGTAACCAACCTTTTCGCTTCACCCTCCTCAGATAATTATAGAAAAATTGGAGCGAACAACACAGTTATTTATGATAGAATAATTGTTACAATATGGTGTTTTATCTGTTGTAATGTTTTGGGTCAAGTTGCTCAACCCTTTGAAAATTGCTCTTCATTAAATCTGAACACTGTATTTTGTTTGTGGGTTTAGGTATTCCAGTTTGCTGATAAGTACAGGAGGTCCTACAACAATGCCTTGAAACCCTTTGTGTGCCCCTTCTACTGTTGTTACTCTGGTTATCAGGTAAGCTTTTAACTTTTAAGGGATGTTCAGTTTAGCAAGACGAGACATACTCATTACTCAAATTGTTTTGGTGAATAATATGGTAGGATGAGCTATTGTGGGGTGCTGCCTGGCTGCACAAGGCTACCAAGAATCCAATGTACCTAAACTACATTAAAGTTAATGGCCAGATCCTTGGAGTTGTAGAGTTTGACAACACCTTTGGGTGGGATAACAAGCATGTTGGAGCAAGAATACTTCTTTCCAAGGTTTCTATCCTTCACTGTACTGCAAACAAAACTAGAAACATAATGTTTTCTAATTTACAGTTTTTGTTTTCCTGGTTTTAGGAATTCTTCGTTCAAAGGGTATAATCCCTTCATGACTATAAGGGCTATGTAGACAATTTCGTTTGTTCCCTAATTCTTGGGACCTATTTCTCTTCCATCCATTATACCCCAGGTGAAGTTCATTTTTACTCGCTCCTAGTGGAAACATGTCTCTGTGGTCCAAATTGTAACAGTTACTTTCTTGTTATACTATGTGGTCTTCTTTTCAAGATGAGTGATAGCAACATGCAATATGTCACATCCACCTCCTTCTTGCTGTTAACATACGCCAAATACTTGACCTCAGCTCATACGGTTGTTAACTGTGGTGGAATCGCAGTAACACCAAAGAGGCTCCGGTCAATAGCAAAAACAGGTTGGGAAAAAAGAAAAAAAAACTAACTTGAAGCATCTACCTATGTGCCATAGTCATTTGAATAAAATGTGTCTTAAAAAGTGTAATGGTGTTGTTAACTAAAGTTGATTATTTTAATTATTGTATTTGCAGGTGGATTACTTGCTTGGAGAGAACCCCCCTTACAGATGTCGTACATGGTGGGGTATGGTCCAAGGTACCCAAGAAGGATACACCACAGGGGTTCATCTTTACCGTCCATTGGTGTACACCCTGGAAAGATCCAATGTCGTGCAGGCTTCGGTGTGATGAATTCACAATCCCTTAACCTAAACATTCTAGTGGGGGCTCTTGTTGGTGGACCGGACCAACATGATAGGTTCCCAAATGAACGATTAGATTATAAGAAATCAGAGCCAGCCACATACATTAACTCACCCCTTGTAGGAGCACTCGCGTATCTTGCTCACTCATTTGGTCAACTCTAGACTCCAACTAATTTGGGGTATCCCATGTTTTATTTCGATAGTGTTTTATTTCTTAGAAGCACACACTCATTTGAGACACCAGTACCAGTACCACTAAGCCTTAGAAACCTTATTGGTACCACGCTTATGTACGTGTATGTATGTTATGTTTAGTGATAGTGTCTTCAACTTCTGAAGAAATTGAAACCAACTTCTGAAGAGAAAAAGATACGCACCGAGAGCGTTCAAGTTGCTCAAAGGATAAAGGACATGTACATCCACAGTCCTAACTTAGGTACTATTAATTAATCTTTCAATTTTTAGCATGAATTTCTCAATAAACATTCATACAAAAATTAAGAACATGATCAATTAGGTTTTTTTAGCAGACTGAGCCGAAAGTTGAATGTGATTCTTCATAGGCTTGTTTTTATTTTGTATATATGCAATCTGAATTGTGTTGATTTGTTTATGCAGGAATTTTTCTTTGACAAAATCTGTGGAATGCATGGGTTGAAGACTCTTCATTTTTTTCAGTTCATCATTACCCAAGCATAAATGATAAATATTATTTATTTCATATTAATATTAGTATAATGTATTTATACTGAAAACTGGCAAGAAAAGTTAATTACTCCTTCTTCATGGAATCATAATTCAGTACTCAGTGTGAGTTGTTTACAACTGTTTATTTAATATAAGTGTATTTATAATGTCATCATTTCTTATATTTCTTCTTCCTATTACTCAATCACCATTTTGCACAAAACCATCGACATCCCCAACTATGGCTTTATTGAGCGTACATATATTTTGATAGAGAAGAGAAATATATTAATGCATACGATAAATATATTGTGATTAGAATATAAATGCATAAATAGGTATTAAAGTGAAGATTAAGTTAATTTGTTAATTTGACTAAATAGTTCTTTGGAAGGATTAAGCCTTCACAAATTGGTATAAACAAATTTAAAAGAACTTTTTAGCTACAATCACTTGTTAGGGATGAACCAAAGATTTGTTACGACCACTTTGTTAGGGATTAGTTAGAGATTTGCTACAAATAATTTGCTAAGGATTAACTAGAGATTTGCTACAATTAATTTGCTAGGGATTGGCTAGAGATTTGCTACAAACATTTTGCTAGGGATTAGTTAGGGATTTGCTACAATTAGTTTGCTAAGGATTGGCTAGGGATTTGCTACAAATATTTTGCTAGGGATTAGTAAGGGATTTGCTACAACCGTTTGGATAGGGATTAGCTAGATATTTGCTACAAATAGCTTGCTAGGGATTAGCTAGAGATTTGCTACAAACATTTTGCTAGGGATTAGCTACAAATAGTTTGCTAGGGATTAGCTAGGGATTTGCTACAAACCGTTTGCTAGGGATTAGCTAGGGATTTGCTACAAACTGTTTGCTAGGAATTAGCTAGAGATTTGCTTCAAGTAGTTTGCTAGGGATTAGCTAAGGATTAGCCAGGGATTAGTTAGGGAGTAGTTCCCTCGCTAATTAGCTACCTATAATTTAGCTAAGGTTTAGTGTCCTTGCTGTTTCCTCGCTAATCCTTCGCTAAATTGTTTTGCGAGGGATCAGCGAGGGATTAGCTAGGGATTGTTCCCTGCAAATCTGGAAATTTGTTGTAGTGCGACTTCTTCATTAAAATTACAACACTAAAGTCGTGCTAATATGGCACGACTTTGAAGCAGGTTAATTAAAATTGTATGATTATGATGCAACTTTATTTTAATAGGAATGTCTTTCCATTTTTGCACGACTTCGAGTCATTTTAGTAGAAGTCTTCTTATATTAGCATGACTTCTTCATAATGAAGTCGTACCATTTCCCAACGACTTTCCCTCTGTGGAAATATTTTAAAAACTTGCACCAAAATTGCTAAAAAATTGAAACAAGAAGATCGACGACTGAGAATAAAGTAAGGGAAGCAATGTAGAGGAGCGAGAAGAATAGCTCTAGAGTTTGTGTATAGATAGAGGTGGGTTTTGGAACTGCTAAATACACCATACCTATTAATCTCTTTCTAATATTGTCTTTGTCTTTGTCATCATAACAACCCTTATGTTGTTAGCAAAATGGATGTAACCGCTATCTCTTTGAAAGCTAAAGATTTTGATGGATACTCAAGCAAAAATACTATAAGATTAAGGAAAGCTCAAGATAAAGATATAGATTATTTAGGATGTCAAGTCACTTTAGATAAAGATGAAGCATAAGAGGAATTATCAGTCAAATAATCTCTCTTCACAAGTGAAATCATTTTTTCACTTGCATAATCAATTAAGGTTAAAACGTAATTAAATTATGTTTCTATAGTTTTTTCAAAAATAACAATATCTTTTGAATTGAAACTTTTTTTTAAAATAAAGTATTCTCTGACTATATCTTCTCCTAAAAATCATCTTTTCTGCAAAGAATAAAAATTGATTTTCGAATTTATTTGGTTTTATTTTAATTAATTCAATTATGTTTCTACAGATTTTCAAAAATAAAATATCTTTTGAATTGAAACTTTTTTTTAAATCAAGTATTCTATGACGACATCTTCTCCTAAAAATCATCTTTGAATTATTAATTGAATAAAAATTCATTCTCACATTGAGGTGATTGAGAACTGGATGTAGGGTTGGTTATACCCAAACCAATTTAAATAATTGTGTGAATTTCTTCTTTCCGTTACCTCTTTTTTTGGTTTAGGTAACACACTTAATTAATAAAACAAAAGAAAATGTATTTTTTTTAAGTATAGACATCAAGACAATTTTTTTTAAAGCATCAATTCAACCCTCTTCTTGATGCCATTTGTATAACAAGTGGTATCAAAGCTTGGTGTCATAAGTTGTTTCACTATTTCTTTTAACATGTCTTTTCAGAATCAGATGTACAAGGAAGGAGCTTCAATCAACCAACCACCTCTCTTTGAAGGTGATAACTAACCCTTATGGAAGGCGAGAATGGAAATTATTTTTCAAATCTTTGACTTTGGAGTTGTGGATGCAGTATTAAATGACCCTTATTTCCTAATGGTGATGCTTGCTGAAGGACCCACACAAAAAATATTCCACCAATCGATGCTAGATGAAAACAAACGAGTACAATATGATGTAAGAGATCAAAACGCTATAGTACCTGCTGTTACTCTTAACGAATTTTACAGGATATTAAAATGTAAGTCGGCGAAGGAGATGTGGGATACGGTTGAAGTAACACACGAAGGAACAAACGAAGTAAAGAGAGCTCGAAAGAACACAATCCTCCAAGAATATGAATTACTTCAAATGAAGCAGAATGAAAGCATAAGTGATTTTCAGACTCGGTTCACTCACATAGTCAATCATCTAGATGCACTTGGAAAAAGCTTCATAAACAAAGACTTAAGCATGAAGATTCTTAAGTAATTAGATAGAAATTGACAAAAAGAGGTCACGACAATTCAGAATCAAAGGACCTCACAAAGCAACCGTCAAGACCATTTTATTAAAAGCAAAAAAATTACATGAAGAAAATGACAATAATGAAAGTGAGTCTTCTGACATTGACATTTCCTTACCTGTAATACGCTTTTCTCATTTATGAAAAATAGGAAAAAGCGACAAGAGAAGAAAGAGAACAATTTTTTTTTTACATCAAGATACAAATGCTATGGATGTGGAAAGATAGGACATGTAAAGACCGATTGTCCATTAGCAAAGTGTCCCAACCAAAATCGCGACGGGACGACGAACCTAAAATAAAATTTGAAAAAATCGAGTTTGGAGTCGCCACCATAGTTTATTTTGGAAAAATACGAAAAAACGAAAAAAATAAGACAAGGTCTACAAAAAACCAAATTTTAGGTTTGGGAGGGTGGGGAAGGTATTAACACCCTACAACGTTCGTCCTAAGACGGTACCTTTAATTAAATATGCAAAAGTTATGTGGTTTTTTCAAAATATTTATTTTCCCAAAAAAAATAAATATAAATAGATGTACAAAAGAAACAAAAATAATTTTTTGGTTTTTTAAGACCCGACGAGGATTAATCCTTGCTCCTATGTATCTCCATTCACAATGGAGAATCAAGGTTACGTAGTTCTTTGTGAAAAAACTATTCGGAAAACTATTTGGAAAATGATTTGATTTTTCTTTTGATAATTTTGAAATCTTCTTTATTTAAATTTTTAGTATTTGGAATTATTTTAAAATTTGTGTCACTCGACGCGAGCGGTTGGACAGACACTAAAAATAATTTTTTTTATTTATTTGAAAGTGGATTTGGATGTCATTGCGATGCGACATGGGCAACTTGATAGATGTAAGAGAGAAAACAAAGAAAAATATTTATTTATATTTAGATCTTTATATATTTTTTAGAAGAAAAAAATGAAATTTTAAAATAAGTATCATGTGACGCAAAGATATTTTTTTATGATAAAAAAAATAATGAAAATTAGAAAATACAAATCAAAAGATGAAAGAAGTTGAGATTGACATACCTTCAAAATGTTTCAGTATCTCTTCTTCTATATCAATCTCATCCTCTCATACCGGACATTACAACTACCTTTTTTTTTCGTACATTCCAAAGAGGTGTGTGTGGGTGGTAATTAGGAAAAAAGAATAGGTGTAGAGAATATTTTTTTTTCCGATCCCATGACAGAGTGCATATTTATATTCACACATTACAATATCATTGCAATCCCAACCTTAATTGTAACGAACAATATAAGGAAGGAATTGGTCATGATAGCAACACATTAGGAGAATCAAATCATAGTAAATTAGAGCACAAGATCGGTAATATTGATTCTAACCATTAAAAAATAAGAGCACAAAATCAATCCCAATTAGTAATATTGATTATAACCATTTGAAGAAATATTGCTTCTAATTATTAGAACCATATCACTAACTTTTCTTTCAAGAACAAAGGGTAGAAAATATTTTGAGTTGTTGGGCTCATGAAAAAGAGTGCGATAATTAATAACAAATTGAGCTCTTCCTTCTTTTTTCCTTCTTTTTTTATTTCTTTCATCTTTTTTTTTTCTTTTCTTTTTTCTAAAATTAAAGTTTTAAAATCTTTGAAGAAAATAATTATTTCACTTTTTTATTTACCATTAACTCAAAACATTTTTTTATTTTTATTTTTATTTTTTTTCGAAAATAAATTTATTCACTCGGACGAAATTTGGTGTTGACAGTTGTTCCTCTTTACTTAGATTTTACTAGATAATATGAAAGTTTACTTTTTCATATTATCATAATAAAAGATAATAAAGATAAAAACATTAATTTCGTTCGGATTTCGAAATAAGACACATTTGAAGACAAATTTGACCATTCCAAAGGAGATGGTCTATATCTGAAAGAAAAAAAGTAGGTGGCCATTACCAAGTAGAGGATCTCACACCAATTTCTTTTTGTTTTTTTTTACTTTTGTATAAAACTAAATTAGACCAATTCTGTGGAGAGGTTCTATTCATAGGATTCAATGACCAATTACCATGTAGAGGGTCTCGATCTGAAAATTGACTTTTTTTTTTGTAAATTTGACTTTTTGAAAAAAAGAATAAACCATTACCATGTAGAGGGTCCCGATTCGAAATGTTTTCTTTTTTTGACTTTTTGAGAAAAGATTAGACCAATCCCGAGGAGATGGTCTATATCCAAAAGATTCAGTGACCATTAACATGTAGAGGGTCACAATATGACAAACCACTTTGTTTTATTATTTTCTTTTTTGACTTTTTGAAAATAGATTAGACTAATCTCGAGGAAAGGGTATATATCCAAAGAGAAGAAAATAATGACTATTGCCTTATAGAGAGCCTTAATGTAAAGAAATTGATGACCATTTCCTCTCAAATGGCCCCGATATGATAAAGAAATCAATGACCATTGCTTCACAGAGTGTCTTAATGTAAAAAAATCGATGACCATTACCTCGCAAAGGGCCTCAATGTAAACATAAGGAAAGCAATGAACATTGCTTCGCAGAGGATCTTGATGTAAGCATAAGGAAATCAATGACCATTGCCTCGTAGAGAGTCTTGATGTATAAAAGGAAAACCTGGATTTTGCTCTTGAAGTGTCGACAAAAACTACGTGAATGCCTAACTTTTGTGAGACTTACATAGAAAAATTGTCATTGCTGATTTTTTTATTATTTTTTTTGGAAATGATTTTCAATGATTTTGTGGAGTATGATGGATGACATGATGTGATGATGCATGACATGTTATGATTTTCTTTTTGAGCCTATATGATGATGCATATGTGAATGCGTGGATGCATGAGCGAAGTTTACTTCTTTTCATTTTTTTTCTTTATTTTAATTTGATAGCAAGGAAAACTAGGCTTAGAGGCTAGAAAAAACTGGGCTTGAGACTATACAAAACTAGGTTTGGGGGGCCAATGTGGAATCTGGGCTTAGGGGCTAGTGTGGAAACTGGGTTTGAGGGCCAATGTGGAAATTGGGTTTGGGGACCAGTGTGGAAACTGGACTTGGGGACCAATGTGAAAACCTGGCTTGAGGACTAGTGTGAAAATCGAGCTTGGGGGCTAGTATGGGAACTAGGCTTGAGGGCCAATATGGGAACTGGGCTTGGGGGCCAGTGTGGAAACTAAGTTTAGGGTATATTGGTCATTCATACGAATGAAGAGGACTATCATAAAAAAAAAATTGTGTATTTTTTTTTTAATTTTCTTCATTCTAAAACGAAATGATTCGATAATCATTCATATGAGTGAAAAGGGTTTTGATCGGGAAGGTGGGAAATATTTTATTCTAAAAGATGAATGACTCATGTAAGAAAATGTATGAATTTTTCATTTGCATTTTTTTGAAAACAAGATCAAATTGATCCCCATTTCATTGTTATTTTGAATTCATGAAATCATTCTACTTTTGAAATTTCAATTAGTTTTCCAAATCATTTCTTTGGTCTAATCAGTTTACTAACGAAACTTTTTTTAATCATTTCTTTTGAAACACTATTTGAATGACATGCCTGAAATTGCCAAGGGCTTGAAAAGGTTTGGATGAGGTGATGAAGATTAAGTAGGAACTTGCCCCAATTTGAATTGGTCTCGTGGCACAAAATGTGTTTGGGCTTTCCTTAGTTATTGATGATATGCAGGAAATGATGGGGACTTCAAAAATTTTCCCCTAGTATGAGAGCCTAGGATGGTCTTATTGTGCAAAAATGTGTTTGACTTTTCCTAATTGAGGAGATTGAAAAATGACGGGATCTACAAGTTGTCCCTAATGTAATCACAATCTTCAATGTAAATAAATGTCCTAATTTAGAGTGAATGATGGGAATATATGAATTAAAAACAAAGTGAGTATCCTAGTTTGGGCTTGGGATTGATAAAGATATAATATCTTAAGGTTGAGCAAAGATGAAATTCCATGAAGATTGAGTTGAAAGGGGACAACCCAAATTTAGCTTAATTGCCTGATTGCCCATGATAATTTTGAAGCTTTGAAAACATGTTACCCAAAAAAATAACTGCCCTAGTGTTTAAAAGCAAATCTCTGAGCACACTTTTTCAATCTTTTTTTCATCATTTTTTAGAACAAACCTATTCGCAAATCACAATTTTCTTCTAAATTAAAACCATTGAAAGATAACAACCAACCTTTAATCTGTGTGGACTTTATTAGGCTTGTATTGTGGCCAAGGCTAGGGTTATGGAAGTAAATGATAGTAAAGGCCCAAAAAGTTGATGTGAGGATTGTTTGGAACAAGGATATTTGAATAATGTTTCATCCAATATTTGTTTGACTTCTTTTTGTTCACCATTTTTTTTAATTTTGACCTTTTATACCCATTCTCCAATTTTTTCTTTTCTTGATATAACCATATCATTTCTTTCTTTTTCTTTTTTGATATTTTCGTAATGGTGAACTACCAGTCGGATGAAACAAATGCAAACATTATATCAACCCTCCTCAATCTCAATGTGAGGGTGATCCTTGTTTAGGGTAATTTGAAAGAAATATTTTTAAAAGCTCAAATGGGGTAGCAAAAGATAGTTACTTTTCTTTGGATAAAGAAACATGACAACGCATCACTTCAAATCATGATTGTTTTTCTCAAAAAAAATTTAATTCACAGGAAAATAATGTATTTCATAAGATATGATGCCCCTTGTTTTGTTCTCTTTTTTTTTTCACTTTTATTTGTCTTATTTTTGCCTAGTGAAAAATTTATGTGAATTTTAATCGCTTAGTGAAAAAGCATGGTTCTTTAAAACAAAAGTTCCAAGAATTAGAAAATATATTAAGTCATTTGGAGAAGGAAAATGATGATTCAAAAATAGATTTAGACAAGTACAAATTAATCTCTAAAAATTAACAAATATTTAAACCTTGTGAAAATTGCTCCCACATCGAAAATGAAATTTTCAAATTTGAGAAAATAATAATAAAAAGTTTAAATTCTTCAAAAAATCTTGATTCAATATTAAGTTCTCAAAGAGTGAATTCTAGCAAAGTTGGACTTGGTTACACTTCCAAAGAAGATCTAGAAAATCACAAAAACGTTTTTGTAAAAGAATCAAGAAAAATGAATCATCAAGTTGCTTATAAACAAAACTAAAAATTTTGGCACGTTCAACGCACGAGATATTTTTTAGATGAATGAATTTTGTTTTTTAGTAAATGAAAAAAATTAAAAATAGATATTAACTGTATTGATAAATATGATTTAAAATACGAGATATCAATTTTATCATGTTTATAAATAAATGTAATAATTATGAACATCCAGAATTATAACAATATTAATTGTAATAATTATTATTTTGTCCAATATAAATTTTTAACATTTTGAACATTTATATATGTACATGTTATGAACATCTATACAAAACTTCTAATTGATTTCATGGATCAGAAGACCGTTATAATTTGCAATATAAAATTGATATAACTTTATTAAATTTAAAATTGGATTAAAAAAACAAAAGAATATAATAAAATAATTGACAAATAACCGGAATAGTATAAGATTAATTTGTATACCTCTTATCAAATACTTTTAAATATTTATTTGTAAGCCACATTTGTAGTTGTAGTGGTTAGCTACATGTTCATCTTCATCCCTAATTAGTATTTTCAATCTAATCTTCTTTTCTATTTCACTCTAGAAATTGTTACATATAGTTTGTCCATGAGTGAATATGGGGCGAGGAAGATAAAACCCAACTGTAGAGAGAGTTACATACCTTCACTACTGGAAAATGGGCTTATAATGACAGGTAAAACGAACTTACTATGACAAGTATTCTGGTGTCATAGTTTCAGGAGTCATAGAAAATGCACGCTTTTTATGACACTGTAGAAATATGTCATAGTAAGTCAGTCATAGTAAGTCAGACTTACTATGATAGGCAGTGCAAACTACGCCATAGTAAGTCAGATTTTTTTTAATGATTTTTCTATTTTACCATTTTCCTTTCCATTCAATTTACCTGCAAATAACTTTCATATCACCAGACCAAACAATTCCAAACCAAACCAAGAACTTGTTGTATACTCTGATTTCAGCGGCCTCTTGATAAACATCAGCATGCTTTCCCCTTAGGCGCTGTAAAACAGATTCACACTCTTTCCACCGACCAACCTTAGCCTACAGAAGATGACATGTGTTGAATCTAATCATTTAACAAACAAAAGAAAAAACTTGGTTGCTTGTGTGATATGTGTCCAACATTACTAATGAAAGAGAAAAATTCCAGAAGCTAAAAACAACTCACCAGCCACCTGGGAGAATCAGGGATGAAGGGAAGATTCAGAAGGTGAACAATAGTAGGAACAATTTCTTGAGATAAAGACAAAAAATTATATCAGTTACTTGGAACCCTTTTTAATTTGGTTTTGTGAAAAAAAGTAACATAAGGAGGGCGAACGGCGCGCGGTGCGCAGAGGACGCACGAACAGCTCACGCGCGGTGTGCGGAGGACGGGCAGACAGCTCGCGGACGGTGCGCGAAGGACGCACGAACAGCTCGGACGGTGCGTGGAGGACGTGCATACAACTCGCGGAAGGTGCACGGACAGCTCACCGATGATGTGCAAAGGACGCGCGGACAGCTTGCGAACGGTGCGCGGAGGACGAGCGGACAGCTCACGGACGGCGCGTGGACATTGCGGACAGCATGCGAACAGTGCGAACGTCGCGCAGAGGGCGAGCGGATGGCGAGCAGAAGGTGAGCGAATGGCGTGAGAACGGTGCGCGAATTACTGTTTCGAGAAAGAAACTATGCTTCTGAATGTTGGAAAAAATGGAGACGAGAGAGAGAAAAAGAAAAAAGGGAAGGAAAAAAATTAGGGTTTTGAAGATACTATGACAGGTTTCCATAAATTTGTCATAATATATTTTTAACATAATTTCAATTTTGCCATCGTGCATTACTATGATAGGTCCTCTGCACTTGTCATAATAAATTTTCCCTTCTCACTTATTATGATAGATTCCTTTTTACCAGTCATAAATGTCACCTGTTACTTTTATTACAAAAATGTCACCGGTCAACTTATTATGATAGGTGGTTTATACCTATCATAATAAGTCGTCATAGATTCATCTTTTTCCACTAGTGTTTTCACCTAATTAAATTAAATATTAATATAACTAAAATTTATTTCTCAATAAAAAATTAATATAATTAAAATCCAATTGCAATACATCACAAAAATTTTCAATTAAAAATTAATACAATTATAATTTCTCAGCTCTGCAACCCCAATTTTATATAGAACCAAAACATTATAACGTTTAATATTTATTAATTATAACATTAGTATTTATTACTTTTCGTATTTATTAATTATAATGTTACTATTTATATTTCTTGTATAAAGATATTTATATTAATGTTATTGTGAAAACAGATAAAAATGTTTCTTTTGATTTTTTTCCCTCTTTTATTTTATTTTAATTCTTTTCATATTTCTATATTTTATTACATATATTATTTTCATACACTATATATTAATATATTAATGCTATTCATGAAGATCGATAAAAAATTTGCTTCTTTTAATGTATTTTTCCTCTTTTATTTTATTTTAATTATTTTTGTATTTCCATACTTATTATTAAACAAAAACAAATACAAAATATCTCCCTATCTACATAGTATTACATAGGGAGATATTTTCTTTTTAAATTTTCTTTGATGTATTCCTTTGATAAATATCCACGTGTCAAGCTAATATCATACCACGTGTCAGAGTCAGTTTTTTATATTCAATTTGGTCCCAATATTCGTTAATTGTTTTCAATTTGGTCCTAATTTTTTTTTAAATTTAACATTTTTGTTCCTCTCCAAATTGAGACAAAATTTAATTTGTATATATTAAAATGCATATTTTTGTTAAATATTTTTAATCTAGAATTAGCGTTAGTTTAAAATTAAAGCGAAAAAAAGCAATAACACCATTAATTTAAAATTTTAAGAGGTTAAAAATATTTAATTTTAAACTAACTCTAATTTTAAATGAAAAATATTTAATAAAAATATGTAGTTTAATAAGAATATTCATATAACTGCAATTAAGCCACATTTATATACAAATTATATTTTGTCTTTGGAGAGGAACAAAAATACTAAACTAAAAAAAACTAGGATCAAATTGAAAACAAATAACGAATATTAGGACCAAATTAAATATAAAAATATGATTCTGACACGTGGCATGATATTAGCTTGACATGTGGATTTTTTTTTAATTAAAAAAATTAAATTAAAAAAATCAAAAAATCAAAATAAAAAATCAATAATGACACGTGGCATAATATGAGCTTGACACGTGTACATTTTAAAAAAATTAAAAAAAATTTAAAAAAAATTTAAAAAAAATTTAAAAAAAATTTAAAAAAATCACAAAATGACACGTGGCAATTACTGTTCACATCCGTTAACGATTTAGACGGAGTTAACGAAAAGGAGTTGATTGAAAAAATATAACGAAAAGTAAAATTGAAAACAATTTCAAAAGTAGGACCAAAGTGAAAAAAGTCGACCAAAACTATGACCAAATTACTATTTAAACCTTTAAATTAAATATTAAAAAATAAGTAATTTTATAATGAATGAATTTAACAATGTAGATAATAATTTTAAAATAACATATTCACTTATAATAAAACATTCCAAATCAGGAATATATATTAAGAAATTGTTCTTTAACATGTTTAATTAAGTATTAATGATCATTCATAACAACATTTTAAATACAATAAAGATGTTTAAGAGTACCTCTTAAACTATATTAATTATAGAAGTAAATTTTTGACTTACTGTCATAAAAAATTATGTTATAAAACATTCATGACGAAATAATTAAAATATAATTTTAATTATTTTTTAACTAAAAAAAATTAACCTAAAATATAATTGAAAAAATTATTATAGATGTGTAATATACATATTTTGTAACCAATGTTTTTGTAGTAACCAAAGTAACATTTCTTCCCCAAATCACTTACTGCTGCAACTGTTTTTATTAGAAATATAATTTTGTTTGATGAATGTTTCTTAAAAGGATTGTAGGTACATTTCCTTTCAATTTAACTTTATTAGAGGCAATTTAACTAATATCATTGAAATATTTTGTTTTGTTTTTTGAAATATGATGCCCCTCGTCAAAGAAGATTTTAGTTTCTAAGCAATAAAATAGATCGATATCATATAGTTGTTACATGTATGCAGATCTTCTACAAAATAGTTTGAAATGGGAACTAATGTATAAATTCAGAAAAAAATAATTTGAAGCATATGATGTCAAAAAAATTGGTCACTGTTATATTGGTAAATTACTTGATGTTATAAACTCCTAGTACATGAGTCGAATAGTATATCCTTGTTTTGAAAATGTCAATTCCACACCTAAATCCTACAACTCCAAAGTAACGGTGAGAACACAAACCATTGCACCGAGACTTCCATTAAAATAAATCTTAAAAAATTTTAAACTTCAAAGAAAAACTTCAGTAAAAAAAATCAATCAAATAAATGATAATTTAAATTTTTGAGTAATTGTTTAATGAATTACATATTTCACTTCTTTAAAATTTTCGAGTAATTAACACCACCACACTCAGTAACATACACGTTTTGTTTTTTAAACAAACTTTATTATTTTTTGCATTTTGTAAAAGGTCCAATCAAAAACCTCAAAAAGTGACTTCCAGATTTGGGTACTCCTGATATATCTCGAACATTGGAAACAAACTAAAAAAATCATTTGCCATACCACAAACATTTATGCCTCTAAAAATATTTTCTTCCAAACCCATTGAATAAAAAATTATTATAGACTTTGTAGACTTCAGCACATGAGGTGAAAAACTCTTATGCATGAACCAAAAGCCTGTAATTAATTTTCAAAATGATAAAATTACAACAGAAAATTTCAAGAATAAATAAGTCAAGCATCACACGTAATGAAAAATATGAAGTGCAAAAGTTTACAATTCATTAGTCTTGGAATCATAATGTCTCTGATCATGCCATCACTGTAGAACAAAAACTTCAGTAGAATTAACAGATACATTTACATTTACATAAGAAGGCATAACAAATCAAAAATTGATAACAAAAATCAATTTCCAATAAAGAAAATATGTATATTAAATGGATCAAAATTCAGAGCATTACTCAAAGAAAAATTGATTGTCTTAACCATATTCATAGTCATCTTCTTATGCTCCTTTATGAATGCAAATCCATACCTTCTACCGTTTCACAATCAACATTACACATCCAACACCACTCCATGCTAAAAGTCTTTCTTATCCTCAAATTATCAAAATATGTCCCTGAAAAGAAAAATAACATTAACATAAATAAAACAAAATATTAAAAAAATAAACAATCTATTGAATATTGAAACCGATTCTCCCAAAACTTTCATATTATACCTATTACACTTCACTTTCTAACACTTGTTTGATAATAATTGCAAATACAAAAATGAATATAAGTAGTTAAAACTTATCTGTTAAAAATCAAATATCATTAAGAAATCCAACAACAAACCGATGACTTGGCTTTTGCCTGTTGTGAAGGATTCAAAACTAAACTACATGTTCAACTGCTTTAATCTTTAACTCTTCTCTCCAACTTCAACCTCATTAGCTTCTCCAATTTCCATGTTTGGCAAGTTGTTGTTATAAAAGCATAAATCTGAACAAAGTCTAGAGGTGTGCATATAAATGAGCGGCAAAAGTGCCATAGATGTGGATGCAATAATTGAAATTCAAATTTTGAATTCAAAAGTGTTTTAAATGAGCAATTTTGATTTCTGTCAGGCTTTTGCTAGATTAGTACAGAAAAACAAAACAAAAATTAAAAGTAAAATAATTTTGGGTGTAAGAGGGAATTATAGGAGTATTTGGACCAAACATACATATCTTACCATTTTGGGTGCGTGATAAAATTTAAAAAACAAATAGCCATTTTCTTTGTAGCAATTTCACCATGTAAGATTCCAAAGACAAAATCAGTCTGATCCTGTATTTGCCAAATATATTTACAGAGATAGGAGTTAATATGGAGTAATAATATAGAGCAATAAAGAAGCTCAAGAAGATGATACTAATGAGTTGATGGATAGGAATGAAAAATCCATTCAGATATACAAAAAAAAACAATGAAGTTAACATTCATTTGAAACACAAATAAATAGAAACAACAAACATTCAAACAAACAATCAAAGAAGAAAACAAAAATCGAAAACTAACTATTAAAGTTCCATTTTACTCTTCAACTCTATCTTCTGATAGTAGGAATAACATCCGAAAAAAGAAAAATCTTTTGAATTGAAACATTTTGTAAATCAAGTATTCTATGACTATGTCTTCTCCTAAAAATCATCTTTTCTACAGAGAATAAAAATTGAATTTTGAATTTATTTTATTTAATCTTTGAATTAATTGAATAATTTTTTTAAGAAAAATCAAGTAAAACTCTTTAAATAACCCAATTTGAGAACGAGAAAAAACACAACACACTATTACTGAGTGGAAGCACATAAATATTGATTAAGTTTTTGCCTCTGTTATTCAAGTTGGTAGAGAGAATTGACTTGTGAAAGGAGCTGACTGTGAGTATTTTTTCTTTGTACTCTTACTTTCCAGGTGACAATGTTCCAATTTTTGTATTTGTAATTTTCATCCTTTGTTCTGTACAAACGAGGTGTTTCATCCCTTGTGTGATTAAGGGAGGTGTTGTCATATCTTGAAAGGGTTCAATTCAACCCCCCATTCATCATGCCATTTTTCTAACAAATGTTAATCAAGAATCCAGTTCGTTTCGAACTCATGATATTTGTGGTGTATGTGGTATTATAGGTTGTTAATGGTGAAAGCACACACACACACACACACACATAAGTGTATAAATTTGATATTATATTCTTAGGTGTGTTTGTTTCAAATTGATGATGTTTATCGTTTATCTTCTAAGTTCAATTCTTCTACTTTCGTCCCAGTCCTTTATCTTACTTGGAACACCTTCACATCTTCAATGGTATTCTGGTGGTTCTCAAACATCACTTCCAACCTTGTTGAACTTAACCTTCAAGGTAACCTCTTGAAAGGTTCCACACCAAGTCATTTTGGTATGGTCGTGAATTCACTTAGGCATATTGACTTCTCCTATAACAAAGGAAGATATTTGAAATCTTTCACATATATGTCTTTGAACATGGCTGGAAACATTTTTTAGTAAAGACCTTCCCTCCATTTTGATGGAGCTCCAACGTTTGGTGGATGGTAGAAACTCCATAGGCATCATAAATGGAATAGAAACAAGTGTTTAAGGCTCTTGTAACAAGGGTATTTGGAGTGGTGAAAGGTGCACTAGACTAGAAGCTAGGCTAGTGGAAGGTGGCTAGAGGAAATGTTATGAACCTCTAGGTTAAGTGCTCTCAAAATAATATAAGAGTGGAATGATCTTAACAAAATCATTCTACTTGAAATTTCAAGAGTAAACCTTAAAAAGTGCCATAATACTCTCTTTTATAGAAGAGAATGTCATTAATTCACATGTACATGAAACTTTTCTTTAAATGAAATGCAAGCTTGGAAAAGAAGTCTCTCTCTCGACCATTGGATGCTCATGAAGGCACGATTGTGGGACAAGTGGCATGGCTCTCTTTTGCAAGCTTGGATTTGCTCCCTTCGTGTGACAAGGTGAGCGTCTTGGCCAAGGCTTCCTATTGGGCTTGGATTAGCCCAATTACAATCCAATGAACAGGTTTATTTAGCCTACTATTTATGAAAGGAAGGCCTAAATAATTGGCCCAATTTTAAAGTTTACACTAATGCTTTGACATGAAGCCTCTCATATTTTGATATCCTCTTTGGTCCATGAGAAGGACATTTGAAACCCATGAGGATTTTGGCCATCTTGAGAGAATCCCATTTGAATCTTTCTTAACATGCTTCTTATTATTAGGCCTTTGATTGTTCCTGGGCCTTTAGGTGCATACGGGCCATGAGAATTGGGCCTAGGCGTTGGCCCAAGCTATAAGCCTTGGGGTGGATTCATCACATTCTCGGTAGTTTGTCTAATGATTTCCTTAGACACTAATTGCAAGATTTGAGTATGATAAATAATTATATCATTGGCATTTTTCCCGCCGTTTCAACATTCTATTCTTTTAAAACATTGTTTCTTGGAAGAATGCTGTTAAGTGGAACGATAACTAAAGGTGTCAAGTTACCATCTACTATGAAGGATTTGTCAATTAGCTCAAATTTCTTAGATGGTGGAATTCCAAATTCTTATGGAAACACATGCTCTTTGAGATCCTTAGATATGTTTGATAATAACTTAAGTGAAGAGTTTCCAATTATAGTTTGAAACTTGACTGGATGTTCTAGAAACTCGTTACAAGAATTGATCTTGCACGCAAATAAAATCAAAGATACATTACTAGATTTCTCAATTTTTGCAACCTTGAAATTGTTGAATCTTTCAACAAATGAATTAAGTGGCAAGATACCAGAAGATAACGAATTGCCATATAAGTTGAAATATTTGTCAATCCATTTAAACACAATAGAATGTAGAATTCTAAAAGCATTTGGAAATGCATGATCTTTGCTGTTATTTGACATGTCTTATAATAACTTCAATGATGAGCTTCCAAAGATAATTTCTCACATATCATGATGTGCTAGGTATTCATTGAAAACATTAAGTCTAGGCAACAATAAAATCAATGGCACAGTAACTGACTTCTCAACATTCACATCTTTAAAAATATTAAATCATTTTGAAAACAAGTTAAACGAAGTTATTCATATGGATATTTGATTCCCACTACAATTGGAGGCACTTTACATGTTTTCAAATTCTTTAAAAGTTGTGATTACTAACAACCATTTTGCTTATATGTTTAACTTACAAGAATTGTATTTATGAGACAACTCTCTGTGTTTGACATTTAATCAAAATTGGGTCCCACCTTTTCATTTGTTCAAGATAGGATTGAGATCTTGTAAGTTAGGTCCAACATTTCACACATGGTTGCAGGAACAAAATGAATTTGACGATATTGACATTTCAAATGCTGCAATATTAGTTACTGTCCCTATATGATTTTAGGCTAAATTATCAGTACAAAAATTGATCAAAATGAATATTTCATACAAAAATCTATGAGGTATACTTCCAAATTTTCCAACAAAAAATATTCCTAGTTTCATGTCTCTCGAATCAAATTAGGTTAAAGGTCTTATTCCTCTATCTTAATGAAATTCTTGACTTCTTGATTTATCAAATAAGAAATCCTCAGATTCTTTTTCTTTTTATGTGGAAGTGGTTCAATTAAAAATTTATTCCATTTAGATCTTTCATATAATCAATTATCCGAACATATCCCAAATTATTGGAGACAATTGAACTCGTTGGTTTATTTAGATTTGAGCAATAATTTTTCAGATAAAATTCCTAATACATTGGGATCACTTCTTGATGTTCAAGCATTATTGTTGAGAAACAACAATTTAGTGGGGAAAATTAAATATTTTGGGGAAAATTAAATATTTTGAAAAAACCATATAACTTTTGCACATTTAAGTAAAGGTATCGTCTTAGGACAAACATTGTGGGGTGCTAATACCTTCCCCACACGTAACCGACTCCCGGACCCAAAATCCGGTTTTTCACAGACCTTGTTCTTTTTTATGGTTTTCCATAGTTTCCTATAATAACTATGGTGGCGACTCCAAACTCTGTTTTTACAATTTTATTTTTTTGGTTCGTCGTTCTGTCGCGATTTCGATTGCGACAGATGGCGACTCCACTGGGGACACTAGTGAGTTAGACCATTTATTTGGATGTGCAAAATTGATGTGGTTTTTCTTCATATTTTTTCTTTCTCATTTTTTTTTTGGTATGTGTTTGTTTTATTTTTTTTATATTTAGAATAATTGTATGTGTATATTCTTCTTTATTTTTGTATTTAGAATAATTGCCAGGTGTGGGTTTAGGTATACATTGTGTTCTCCCTTCACACACACACATTTTATTTATTACATGAGTGGGGCCCTATACCCGGGTCTGAGTTGCTTAGAATTAGAGGGGATTGTGTAGCAGTGTCACAGTGGATGTACTTCCCAAGTGGTCATTGTGAGAACCCCAACTAGAGTTTGTTTGCTTCATTGGTACTCCCACTTCTTGTTGTTTACCAACTGTCGTGCGAAATGCCATGAAGTGGACCATAGCTCTAGTGACCTTGATATTTAGGTATTAAGGAACTATCCTTGTGAGCACATATACTTTCCCTTAGAACTTTAAGCATCAAACCCATGTTAAATAAAGAAAGGCACTAAAGGGAGACTATTTGCGTCCTTTACCCTCACCTTTCCTTGTATATAATAATAAATTCATCACAATCTTGCATATCATGTGAATAAGTTCCCTGCGAGGCACAAACATGCATTGCATTCCATTATGTGGCCATCCATTGTACCATGTTCATAGTTTCAACATGCATATGTATAATTTAAAAAAAAAAATTGCACTAAAATAAATTCAAATTGTTTCCCATTTTGCTTGTCACCAAATTCTTGGAATCTTTCTTATTAAAAAATGAGAAAATAATAAAACATTCTTTGGTAAAATCAGTGGATTTAATAAGGAAATAAATTTTTGTTTGTTATCATTTCTTTTGAAATACCCATATAATCTTGCATGGATGAAATTGTTTAAATCTATTTCCCTATCCATCTCTCTTCCACCATAAACCTTGTTTTCATTTCCATGGAGGATCATCATAAAAAGGGACACATACCTTAAAATGATTTCAAGAAACTCTCTGAACAAAAAAAAAAACAAAAAAAGAAGAAAAGGTCGCTAGACTAACAACTTTAAAGGACAGTCTAGGAAAAAATAAGGCAAAAAAAAGTGAAAAAAAAGAACAAAATAATGAACATCCTATTACATGAACTAAATTATTTTCCTTTGAATTAAAGTTTTTGTTGGAGAAAAACAACCATGATTTGAAATGATGTGTGGCCATGTTTCTTTATCAAAAAAATAAAAATAAAAGTAATTATCCTTTGCTACCCAATTTGAGCCTTCCAAAAAATTTCTTTCAAATTACCCCAAAACAAGGATCATCCTTCCACTAATGGTTGACATAATATTTGCATTTGTTTCATCTGACTGGTAGTTCACAAATACAAAAATATCAAAATAAAAAGAAAAAAGAAAAAGAAAGAAATGATATGGTTATATAGAGAAAAAAAAACAAAAGTTTGAAGAATGAGAATAAAAGGTCAAAATATAGAAAAAAAAAGGTGAACAAGAAGAAGTTAAACAAATTCTGAATGAAACTTTATTCAAAGATCCTTGTAGAAATAGTCCTCACATCACTTGTTTGGTCCTTTACTATCATTTACTTCCATACCACTAGCCTTGGCTACAATACAAGCCTAATAAAGTCCACATAGATCAAATATTGGTTGTCATCTTTCGAAGGTTTTAATTTAGAGGAAAGTTTTGATTTGCTAACAGGTTTGTTCTAAAAAAAAGATAAAAAAAAAGATTGAAAAAGTGTGTTCAGAGATTTTTGCTTGGTGACATATTTTCAAAGCTTCAGTAAGACAATTAAGCTAAATTTGGGTTGTCCTCTTTCAATTCATTCTTCATGAAATTCCATTTTTGCTCATACAGTATCCTCCGCTCTAAGCCTAAACCTTGACCAACCTTAACATAGTCCATCTTTATCAATCACAAACCCAAACTGGGGCAGTCAAATTGATTGTGATTCATATATTCCCATCATTCATTTTGAATTAGGGCATTTATTTACATTGAAGACTCTAATCACATTAGGCACAACTTGTGAAGACCCCGTCATTTTCTTAATCTCCTCATTTGGGAAAAGTATAACATGCTTTTGCACCCTAAGACCATCCCAGGCTCTCACAATAAGGGCAAATTCTTGAAGTCCCCATCTTTTCCTTCATACCATCCAAAACTAGGGAAAGCCCAAACATATTTTGTGCTCCGAGACCAATTCAAATTGGGGCAACTCCCTAGTTAATCTTCATCACCTCATCCAAGCCTTTCCAAGCCCTTGGCAATTTCATGCATGTCATTCAAATAGTGTTTCAAAAGAAATGATTAAGAAAATGTTTGTTAGTAAATTGATTAGACCAAAGAAATGATTTAAAAAAAGTAAAAAAAATATCAAAGTAGAATAATTCCATGAATTGAAAATAACAATGAAATGGGGAACAATTTGAATGTTTTTTTAAAAAAAATGCAAAAGAAAATTCATACATAAGGTAATTCATGTTGGCAAATATGCATAAAAAAGATAAAAACATAAATAAAAGGAATTCCTGAGGCGTGTTGGAAACACTGCCCTTAAGGATTTATCCGCAGTATATGCGCAAACCCCCCATGGTACAACAGGAACATTTCAGAGATATCCCAAGGATAACAGAAACTAGCAAGATAAACTCTTTAAAGAGTAAGCAACCTAGGATATAAGAGAAGAGAGAAAAAGAAGAAAAATAAGAAAATGGTTGTGTGATGAAGGGATTTAAAAATCCATCCTCTATAACTGAAGCCTAGTGTTGAAAATAATATCCCATAAAATATGGAGGTGGGATCAACATGTGGAGGAGATCTCGATGCGCCATCCTTAAAATGAGGGAGGCTTGCTCACGTTGCAACAACAACAACGCTATTATTTTTGCAATATTATTATAAATATATAACAATCCCCCACATTGCAAAAGATAAGAGATGGATAGAAAGAAAGAAAAATCATGGGTCTCATATTAGATGTAATGCATCAGAGCTGGTATAGCAAGCTATATGAACCAGTCTTAGATTGAGAAACTTAACACACAGTGTAGTTGGTATAACAAGCTATATGAACCAAGGACACTTGATGTGTGTTAGCGTTTTATCAATAACAATACACCCCCACAATTCTTGCTGTTATCGCTGTGTTGCGCTACTAGGCCATGCGCATGCCCGGTATTCATGAGTGCTCTAAAAATCATGCCAAGATCTCATACAAGCGGCCCCACTCGACACTCATATAGGTGATTTTATCAAGTGTATGCTGCAATTCATACACCACCCATAAGGGATATGAAAATCATTAAAACTTTGTTTAAAATTCTTACACCTCAAAGAATTTTAATTACAAAGTTTATCCTCTCGATAATGCAGTCTCTAGCACTTTCACACACACTAGAGGAATGAACATAATTGATTTAAAATCAATCAATTAATTTAGTGCTATTAGAACTAACAAGTGACTTGTTCTTACCCATATGAACCTTATTCATGGGATCTCCAATCACAAAGGTTGGGTTACCATCACTTGTTTGTTTCAAGTGGCTCAAGTCTAATTCCCCTCGATGTTTCTATAATCATATTTCATCCTACGATTTTGTCAAAGGATTTGCTAGATTCCATTTTGACTTCACATACTCACATACTCAATGAAAATTGTTTCACTCTTCAGTAGCTACTGCCGATTGGCAATCACAATGTATTTTCATTCCCAGTGGAATGTTAGCTAAGAAGTTCGTCAACTACTCAGCTTCATTATCAGCCCTTTCAAGAGATTCAGTTAGCATCATTGTACCCTTCTAGTACAATGGGGAAATCCACTATATTCAATGACATATTCCATTGAATCTCTTAAACATCTCATAAGTCTCAATATTCCTAATTAGAATATTAAGTGTATCTTCTCAGTCTACTTACTGCATAAACAACACTTGGTCTAGAAAAGACCATCACATGTAGTAAGCTCCCAATTATTTGGGCATACTGAGGTTGAGAAAATAATTCTCCTCCATTTTTCTTTAATTAGTATCATAAGGGATGTTTACTCATTTATAATTTCTAAGCTTCCTAAAAAGTTTCTCAAGAACACTTTTAGAATAGTAATACTATTCCCCTTCCTAATGATTCTATAAAAAAAAATCACATGGCTTCATCTAGAAACAACTTAATTTTATAATAAAATTCTAAAACAATTTAGTTCTAAAAACTATCAAACTGCATATATCAATCATTAGGTGAAAAGCCATATTCCAAATAGTTATTTCCTTTAAATAGTTGAGCAAAATTATCTAACCTCAGAATCTTAAATATTTATGATTGACAAGAAAAAATAAATACCTGATGATATCATCCACCGTAAAATCCATTCTGAAACCCTATTTTGGTCTCAAAATATTGTGGAATCAACATTGCACCGTAACATTATAATTTGTAAGGAATTATAGGCATTTAATTTTGAATTATATGCCACTTTCCTAAAATAACCGCACCCATGGCCCACCACCATTTCTTCATGCAACCAAACTTTTCCAATAAAGGGACCCACCAGCATATGTATATATGAATCTTATATTCAACTATTGTAATCACGTGAATAGTAAGGGACCCGCAACAGTGAAACCACTTTCAACCACGATTTCAAAGCCTACTTTCATGCATTTACTCCTCTTTTTTTTAGTAACTTCTCTTTCTCTTAGGCACGTGAGGGCAGTTTATTTTTCATCTTTGCCGAAACCATTCATCACGTTTCCCTTCCCACCATGCACTTCTGGTGGTGCTCGTCCTCTTCTCTCTTTCCTTTTGCTCCTTCGCCCTCGACATGTTCATCATTGACAACGACGAGACGCTACCTACCATGGTGGAATTGGAGGGAGAAAGGTGTCGTTGCCCCCGTCAAAGATCAGGTCCAGTGTGGGAGTTGCTGGGCATTCTCCACGGTTGCAGTAGTGGAAGGAATAAATCAAATTATAACAAGCAATCCATTTACATGTGTGATACAACCAAGATAGCGTCAGGGCTCGAAGTCTTCCGGTACGGGGTAGTAGCCGGCTAGCGTGACCTTTTCGTTGGAGGTGGCGATGGATGTTCGAATTAGATACACTAAATGTTTGAGAAGTTGCATGTGTTTATTACAGAGCCCAAACACTGAACCAATCAACTTTCTCCTCTTCCACCGGCAAAACTCATTCATGATCTTCGTAATGATGAAAACCAGACAACCTCAGATTCGGAAATCGTCGAGGCCGTCGTGGACGTTGACGTTGTCGCTGCTCGTCACCTGCTGCTTCCTCGTTCTTATTCTCCTCACTCTCTGCATTCTCTCCGCTTCCAATGCCAACTCCTCCACTGCTCTCTCCAAACCCAACCATCTCAGCTTCATCGCTCGCACCTTTCACGTAAGCGAAGAAGACGACATTTTTCTGGACTGCCGTTTCATTGAAGAAAAGAGAGAAGTTATGGTATCACGGACTTGCAAACGTGACAGTGAAAAGAACAAAAAATCATAAAAAAATCTCATTTCATTTCAACTGAAAGAATAATTCCTTAAGATTGTTAGCAAATATGCATAAAAAAGATAAAAACAAAAATAAAAGAAATTCCTGAGGCGTGTTGGAAACAGGAATAACTCAGATATATCCCGAGGATAACAGAAACTAGCAAGATAAACTCTTTAAAGAGTAAGTAACCCAGGATATAAGAGAAGAGAGAAAAATAAGAAAAATAAGAAAATGAGAGATCAGAAAAATGGTTGTGTGATGAAGGGATTTAATAATCCATTCTCTGTAACTGAAGCCTAGTGTTGAAAAATAATATCCCATAAAATGTGGAGGTGGGATCAACATGTGGAGGAGATCTCGATGCACCATCCTTAAAATAAGGGAGGCTTGCTCACGTTGCAACAACAACAACGCTATTATTTTTGCAATATTATTATAAATATATAAGAATTCATACATCATACCAAGCCAATGCATATACGAGTCATTCATCTTTTTGAATAAAATAGTTTACATCTTTCCAATCAAAACCCTCTTCACTCATATGAATGGTTATTAAATGCTTGCGTTTTAGAAGGAAGAAAATTAAAAAAAAAAATACACAATTTGGTTTCTATGATGTTTCTCAAATTTTGGTCCTTTTCATTTATATGAATGACCAATATACCCTAAGCCTAATTTCCATTGGCCCCTAAGTCCAATTCCCTTACTAGTTCCTAACCCTAGATTTCACACTAACCTCAAGCCCAGTTTCCATACTGGCCCCCCAAGCCCAATTTACACTAGCCCCTAAGTCCAATTCCCACACTAGTTTTTAAGCCTAGATTTCACACTAACCTCAAGGCCAGTTTCCACATTAGCCCCTAAATCTAGTTTTGTCTGGCCTCACAGCTTTTTTTCTAGCCTCTAAGCTTAATTTTCTTTGCTCTCAAATTAAAAAAAAAAAGAAAATGAAAGAAAGCAAATTCCACCCATGCATCCACGCATCCATGTATGCATCATCATATAGGTTGAAAAAGAAAATCATAACATGTCATGCATCATCAAATCATCCATCATACTCCACAAAATCATTGAAAATCATTTAAAAAAAAAAGTTAACAATGATAGTTTTTTGTTTAAGTCTCAAAAACGTTAGACATTCACTTGGTGTTTGTCATCAATTCAAAAGCAAAATTCAGGTTCTCCTTTTATACATCAAGACCCTCTGCAAGGCAATGGTCATTGATTCCTTTGTCACATCGAGACCCTCTGCGAGGCAATGGTCATCGATCTCCTTACACCAAGACCCTCAATGAGGGAATGGTCATCGATCTCTTCACATCGAGGTCCTCTACGAGGCAATGGTCATCGATCTCTTTACATCAAGACCCTCTGCAAAGTAATGGTCATTGATTTCTTATGTCACATCGAGGCCCTCTGCGAGGCAATGGTTATCGATCTCCTTACATCAAGACCCTCTGCGAGGCAATGGTCATTGATTTCTTATGTCACATCGAGGCCCTCTGTGAGGCAATGGTCATTGATCTCTTTACATCAAGACCATCTGCGAGGCAACGATCATTGATTTCTTTGTCAGATCGTGACCCTCTACGCGATAATGGTCACTAAATCTTTTAGATATAAACCCTCTCCTCGAAATTGGTCTAATCTTTTCTCAAAATATCAAAAAAAGAAAAATTTTGGATCGGAACCCTCTACATGGTAATGTTTGCCGAATCCTTTGGATCTAGACCCTCTCCTCGGGATTGGTCTAAAAAAAAACAACAAAAAGAATTAGTGTCTCACATCGAGACCCTCTACTTGGTATGGTCAAGTTTGTCTTCAAATTTATCTTCTTTTGAAACCCGAACGAAAAGAGTGTTTTTATCTTTACTTATCTTTTATTACCATAAAATGAAAAAGTCAAATTTTCATATTATCTAATAAAATCTAAGTAAAGAGGGGCAGCTGTCAACACCCAAATTCGTCCAGGTGAATAAATTTATTTTCAAAAAATAAAAATAAAAGTAGAAAATAAGGCGAAACAAAATTTTCTTTAAATATTTTCAAACTTTAATTTTAGAAAAAAAAAGAAAAAAAAAGAAAAAAAAAGAGAGAAAAAAAAAGAAGAAAAAAAAGGAGGAAGAGCCCAATTTGTTATTAATTTTCATGAGCCCAATAACTCAAATATTTTCTACCTTTGTTCCTGATAGAGAAATTAATTATATAATAATAATTAGAAGCAATATATCTTCAAATGGTAAGAATCAATATTATTAATTGGCATTACTTTTGTGCTCTGATTTGTTATTGATAATGATTGATTTTGTGCTCTGATTTGCTGCGATTTGATACTCATAATTTGCTACTATCATGACTAATTCCTTCCTTATATTGTTCATTATAATTAAGGCTGAGATTACATTGATATTGCAAGGTGTGAGTATAAATACACACTCTATTAGGACCGAAAAAAAGATTCTTGACACTTCTCTAATTCTTTCCCCTCATCACTCTCACATACACCCCTCCTCTTTCATCACTCTTAAAAAAAAACATATTGCACGGGGTAGGAAAAATATGAAGATAATTATAATGTAGGGAACAAAAGATTGATAAAGAAGAGGAGGAACTGGAAAGTTTAAGAGGTATATCATGCCAAATTTTTTCATTTATTCATTTCCAAATTTTCACTATATTTTGTTTTAATATTATACGTTTTTTCACCTACTTCTGGGTTTTGTTTTGTCTTATTCTAAAAGTCATAACAAAAAATAGTTTTTCTCATTTCTATTGTTTGTCTAACACCAATTTTAAAATAATTCCAAATAGTAAAAATTTAAATAAAAACCTTTTCAAAATTTTAAAAAAATCAAATAAAAAAGGTTTTCAAATAGTTTTTTCAAAAAGAACTACGTAACCCTGATTCCCCATTCACATGGAGATACATAGGAGCGAGGATTAATCCTCGTCGGGCCCAACAAATCAAAAAAATAGTTTTTGTACATTCTTTTATTAATATTTTTGGGGAAAATTAAATATTTTGAAAAAACCACATAACTTTTGCACATTTAAGTAAAGGTACCGTCTTAGGACGGACGTTGTGGGGTGCTAATACCTTCCCCACACGTAACCGACTCCCAGACCCAAAATCTGGTTTTTCGCAGACCTTGTTCTTTTTTATGGTTTTCCATAGTTTTCTATAATAACTATGGTGGCGACTCCAAATTCTGTTTTTACAATTTTATTTTTTTGATTCGTCGTCCCTAAGTAATAACATTTTCAAATAAGGATAAAAAAAAATTAATTAATTCAAGTATACTATCACGTCACCAAAATAGTAGAGAACTTGTACAAAAATTTCATACCCAAAAGTCGAGAACATAATATATAAACTTAAGTTTTATTCATGAAATAATTAAAATTAAATTATTTCATTCACAGAAAATCTTATATAACTGTGCCCACGATAGGTGAGATCACAATCATATAAAATTATATTACTCATGCTTAACCAAATATAATAATATTATATAATGCATGAAATAATTATATTTAAAAGAAATATCTTAGCAATTTATACAACAAAGTGACATGATTTTCTGACCACATGATCACCATCATGCGATGGTCAAAAATCCAAAATAATTGAAATTAAAATGCATGGATATCCATAAACACAAATATTTAACATATTTTTTTCGAATCATCTACTTAAAATATGTCACTTTGACTATAAGGTCAAAAATACTAAACATTTAATTTGTTCATAAAATACTAAACTACCATAAAGTTGAATATTTATTTATTTATTTACCAAAATCAATAAAATAAAATAAATTGCTTGTGCAATTTATGTTTTGGTAAAAGTGGATTTTTGATTTTTTATCAAACCACTCAAATCCAAATTCGACTTTCACGGAACACAAAAAATAAAAATCTTCCAAACCAACCTGGTAAATTTAAATCAAACCATATAATTATATTTGCTCAAACTTTCGTAATAGTGAAAAGCACATAAACCGTAGTTTGAAATCCAATAATCACAATTATTCACATAGGAAGCAAACATGCAGCAACGAAACATCTTCCTATTAGCAAATTAGCTATAGAGTACAATGTGAATCAAAGAATTGAAATCTCTTACAACGAAGAAAAAAAAATGTGATATAAACTCTATCCTTTTAAAGTCAACGGAAAAAGCATTACAACAGATGTATCATTGATCATGCCCCAAAGAAGACTAACATAATTTTATTAATAACCTTCAGTTTAGGGATCACGTTAGTTTGGTTGATTAAACAATTACATTGGAAATTAACTCATTTTCCAGACCAATGTTCTCAACACTTCTAAGTTAATCCAATTAGTATCTGTCTCACAATTTTTTTTTTCAACCACTCAAAAGATATAATTATCTCATATATCTTACGGTATCTGCAAAGATACCAGAGAACAAAATTCTTATGGTCCAGATCATCACTCACTTCATGTTTAAGTAAAGAAAAATTTAATTAATACAATCCACTTGCACAGCTTCGACACACCATGGTGGCCCTGCAAACTCGCGAAATAATAACCATCACGAGCCACGTATTTGTCACTACGAACTAGATCCAGATACAGATCTGTGATGCGAACCACAGGTGCACTAACGCATCAACACCGCCACCCATATAGAGGCGACCAACTGCCATTGCGAGAAAGAAAAACACAGAACCACCACACAAGAACAGCCCAACAGAACAAGCACCAACGCAAACCTAAAATGTGACAAAGCCACCGTCATAGCGAAAACAACCAAGTTTCCTCCCGCCGGCATCGAACCACCATGATCGCAAACTCTAGACGACGAAGCCACCACACAACTGGTGCGCGAAACGCTGGCCACTGCGAGCTGCGAAACCAGGACGGCGCTCGCGAAGCACCCCTACCCTCACGCCGGGAAAAGATTGGTTCGAAACTATATTGGCCATGGAAAACCTCTAACGCGAGAAGAAGAAAATGAACCAGAGAAGAAATTGGTGATTTTAAAATTAGGGTTCCAAATAATTAATTGTTACCTTTTGTTAGGGTTTTTCCAAAAAATTAAAAGAAAGATCGAAGTCACTACGAGAAAGATTGATCCCCGATTTTGGAATTATTCATGATTAGGGTTTCATTTTCTCATAAAATTTGGAAAAGAAGATCAAGGATGATGTAATGAAAGATATAACATAATCATAATTCTAACATGCTCTGATACCAATTATTAAATTATGAATCTTAAATAGATTATCAGAGGCATCAAATCATCTATATAAACAATTATTTCCAAACAGTAAGAGCGGTTACTAATAGAATAGTAGAATACGACAGCGTACCCGATCAATAATTAGGAGTATAATAAAGTGGTACCTAATCTTTCAAATAGAATCAGTGGAAAATTAAAAATTGTTTACATGAGACGATACTGCTCTCTTCTCTGGTAGGAGGTTATGCTAGAACGTATCTTACAAATGTGTTATTACGTCATCTCATAAAACTGACTAATGAGATATCAATTTTATATCCTTACCTGCAGAGACCAGGGACCTCTCAACAAGTTCCTGAATACTTAAGTCCATCACAGACCGTTCATTGAACAATTCAACCCATCACGGATCGTTCATCAGAAACCCAATATATATTATCCATAAATTAATACCAATTGTGCAATATAATTGATATTTACAAATAATATAATTTATTAATTAATTTTAATCCACATTAATAATAAAATAAAAAATAATAATTTATATAATAAAATTATATAAAATACAACACAGTGTTTACCTTTATAGTATTATTGTGTACCGAACGTTGTGGAAATGCAGAAGGAATATGAATCCAAATAGAGAAACTTCGTGTTTACCTTTATGGTATTATTGTGTACCTTTTTTTTTTAGTTTGTTTAGCTTGGTTTTGGGTGTCTTTAATTACATAAGATTGATAATGTTGAGAGATATATAGAGGGATTAAGATGAGGGGTATATGGATGTTGTTATATTTTGTTTTAAAGTTGTGCAATTATATTATCAATAAAATCTCATTTTATTAAGGAATCTTAGTTGTTGTTTTCTTTACTACCCAAAATCGAGTAAGAAAACTATATATAAAACCTTTTATCTACTCGTTGCATTTCTAATATCATCTTGTTGGTGGTGGCCTGCTCCTATACTTATTTGTCCTTCTTTCGTAAGTAATTTATCATAATTCATCAATGGATTTAACCGGTAAAAAGTTCATGAATAATAGAAGTTACAAGTTAATTTATTAAAAGAGTTAATTATGGAGTAAGTTACCAACAAAAATATTTATTAATAATTTAAATTTAAAATTTATTAATAAAATTCGTTAATAAATTTATATTTGCTAAAAGTCATATTTTTGATTATAAAATTCCATAAATAATAATAAAAATTCTTGTAGTGATAGAAAACTATTACGTTGTGTCAGTTGCGCATCACAAACACAACTAATGTTGGTTAAACTCATCTTAAAATCAACACTACATATTAAACAATTATTATTTGCATCGAAGAAACATACTCTAAAAGCAATAAAATAATAAAATAAATTAAATTTAGCATCTCAAAACTGAACACTACGAAGAATAAAGATTAAAATTTAAAAAATATAGATCAAGCTGACATTCAACCAATAATATAAAAAGTTATTTATAGGGTTAAATATTTTTTTGGTTTCTTAACTTTTTGTGAAAATTGAAATTAATCCCTTATTATAATTTTGGTTCAATTTAGTTCTCAAACTTTAGAAATTAGTATATTTAGTTCTTTTAACAAAATTTTGTTAAGTTTCCTTAATGTTTCAGGCGCGTTTCATGATAACATTTGAGTTGTTTACACCGTTTATCATATTTTCGCTTCAATATTAGTTGAGAAACACATTTGAAATATCAAATAAACTTAACAAAATTTGGTTAAAAGAACTAAATCTATGCATTTCTAAAGTTGGGGAACTAAATTGAACCAAAGTTTTGAGAGGGACTAATTTCAATTTCCACAAAAATTTAAGGGATCAAAAACATAACCCAAATTAAAGCACGGGTTCACGTAATAAAAATTGAATCTGCCAAAATGTTTTGTTCAATTTCTCTCTTTCTTCTAGAACGCACAACACTTGAGTCCTTGCTTTCCAACTTAATCTTCAACCTCACGCATGCTGCCAACCACGACACTACTCACTTTCACTAACGGCGCCGATCACCACCGTTACAAGGCTCTCTCAATCTCACGAAATCCCTAACGCACAACAACCCTGTTGTTTCACATTTCCACCTTTGACCACCACTAACAACTCCATCACCATTAGAGTCATTGACCATCAGCCACTAACAGTGCTACCTTTTTCCCTTGTACGAGGGTTATTGTTTTCTCCTCTCAAACGCATGACTAGAGACATCATCAATGGAAGACGTTACTGTCTTGCCAAAATGAAAGATTGCCATTCAAATGGGTGCGGCCACCACCATTACTATGTTTGTTTAATTTTAAATTGGTTGATTAATTAACTTTTAAACCCAATCACTTCTACTCCCCTAAACCCAATCATCTCTATTTAACTTTTAAATTGGTTGATTAATTATCTCATGCAAACCATTATGTCTAATTTTGTTCTTTTTCTAATAAGTTCATATAGTAATTACCGTACACAATCAATACAGAAACATGATAGTATAAGGAAGATAGAAATTGTGTACCTTGTTTATGTTTCAATTTTGTCTTTACTCTTATTGTAATCGATACTGATTTTGAATATCTCTGTTGTCTCTCTTTGATTTGCTTCTTTGATTTTGATTCTAAATTTAATTGAATTATGGTATTGTAGATGAGTAATTATCACTAATATGTGAATCATGGTGGATGAAGATGTAACTGTGTTTTGTGAATGAATTGTATAGATTGAGATCTTTTTCTCTTTGGATGTGAAAATGAGCGATGTTGGCCTTCAGGCGTCGTTATGGAAACAGTCTTTTTGAAATAAAAAAGAAGCTGACAAGAAATTGTAATGTAATGGAAGTTTTTTTCTTTTCTATTTTTGTTTACTATTTTTTTAATAAAAATAGTAAGAAATTGTCAAACCTCTTTACGTTAAAACCTTTTTTATTTATTTTTTAATTTTAAACTTAATTAAAATAAAATAAATCTAATTTTTATTTTTTAATTAACATTGTTTTGAATTTTTATTTTTTACTCCTATTTCTAAAAATTACTTAAACACCTTCTTTAATATTTTTAACAAAATTTAAAGAAACTTTTTCTTAATTAATTTATTATTTTTTTAAGACAATTTATTTTTACTCATTTTTAATTAACACTTCTGCTTTTTTATGTTTTGGAAACAATTTTAATTTTATTTACCCGGACGAAATTTGGTGTTGACAACTGTCTCTCTTTTCTTAGATTTTACTTTATAATATGAAAATTTGATATTTTCATTTTATTAGAGTAAAAGATAAGAAAAGACAGAAACACTAATTTCATGCGGGTTCTAAAAAAACTAAAGAAATAATGACAAACAAGAACAACTAATTTAAATAGATACACCAATTCCATGAAGATAAGGAAATCAATAATCGTTCCATCGTAGAGGGCCTTCATGTAAACATAAAGAGATCAATGACCATTCCATCGAAGAAGGCGTTGATATGAAATAAAATCGATAACCATTGCCTCATAGAGGGTCTTAATATGAACATAGCAAAATCATTGATCATTCCATTGGAGAGGCCCTTGATATAAAAGAGAATCGATGACCATTGCCTCGTAAAGAGCCTAGATATGAACATAAGGGGATCAATGACCATTCCATTGGAGATGACCTTGATATAAACAAAAAGGAGATCAATGACCATTCCATCAGAGAGGGTCGTTAATATGAAAGAAAAAGGAGATCAATGATCATTTCATCAGAGAGAGCCCAGTTGATATAAACAAAAAGGAGATCAATGACTATTCCATCAGAGAGGGTCGTTGATATAAACAAAAGGGAAATTGATGACCATTCCATCAGAGAGGGCCTTAATATGAATATGGATTATTTTTTTGAAAGAAAATGAATGCATTATATCTTAACTGCATGTATAATATGAAAAGCGAATTTGTTTGTTTCTTTTCTCCTTATTATGAAATGCATACGTACATGTTATGCATGAATCACCTAAGACCTTTGTGTTTTCATTTTTATTTTTCTCTTTTTAATTTCTTTTTCAGAGCTGAAGGTGTCAAAACCTTAATATGCTTAAATGTATGAATTTATGATGCAAAATTTCCATCAAAATCCACTAGTGCAGAATAAACTTTTTACAGCGCCCAATATGCACCGGTTCATGCGCAAACGAGGCATATGAAGACGCAATGGCACTTTTGTAATTTTTTCGAACTTTTATGCATCGATTGTACATAGAACCGAGGCATAAACCACCCCAAAATTTTTATTTTTCCCGTTGCTTTGATATTTTTAAACAGGTGGCAGACTTTTATGCTTCGGGTCACATCTAACCGAGGTAGATAAATGTTTATGCCTCGGGTCTCTTATAACTGAGGCAGATAGATGTTTATGCCTCGGGTCTCGTATAACCAAGGCATATTTGATTGCTTTTCGAGTGGAATATGCCTCAGGTTGCATGTAACTAAGGCATATAGATGTTTATGCCTCGATTTAAAATCAATCACGCCACTGTTCGTCTTCTTCACGCGAACAACAACAAATTTTCTTTCTTCCATTTTCGAATGCAAGTTTCGTTGCAGAAACAAGTTTTGCGCCCCTTCCTCTTCAACTTCTCGCGTCTTCCTCCTCAGTTTCTCGTCCAACTCCTTACTTCTTGCGAGCAACTTCACCTTCTCGCTCTCGCAGTCCTCCAATTTAAAAAACGCAGTGTTTTGCTTCTCTTCGACGTCTTTCAGAGCGGACACTTTGGACTGCACCAACACCATGAGGTTCTTGTGTAGTGCCATGTTCTCGTCGACCTCAAGTTAGAGTTGGTCGATGCGACGCCATTTCTATGCCGCGTCAGATTTAAATTGAGGATAGAGTTGGGAGCAGAAGACGTACTTTATCTACGCGATGTGGTCCTTGGCGTCTTGAATTGAAGCGACGAGGATGGTGCTGAGACTGTCGGCGTGGTTTGCGGCGTCGGTGTCGGTGAGAGGAAACTCTAACTTCAGAGAGGAAGGGTTGGGCACTCTGATTTGGGAGAAGGTTGAAGATGATAATGTGGCATACTATATGCCTTGGGTGTAAAACCAAAGCCAAAAGGTCAAAATAACCGCGATCAAATCCATCCCCAACATTAGTGATCCTATATATATGTCTTTTTTTTGGTCTTTTTATCATTCTTTTGTTATTTTTAAGCTACATAAACTGAGCTTTTGAACAATATGAAATCGGACTAAGTGGGCCACTATGAAACTGGGCTTGTGGGCTAGTGTAAGAACTGAGCTTGGTGGCCAGTGTCAAAACTAGGCTTGTGGGCCAGTGTGAGAACTAGGCTTGGTGGCCAGTGTGGAAACTGGGCTTGGTGGCCAGTGTGGAAACTAGGCTTGGTGGCCAATGTAGAAATTGGGCTTGGTGGCCAATGTAGAAACTGGGCTTGGTGGGCCAACCAAAACTAGGCTTAGGCCAGACAAAACTAGGCTTGGGCTAGAAAAAGCTGTGTTTGGGATAGACAAAACTAGGTTTTAAAAGTATATAGGTCATTCATATGAATGAAGAGGACCATCAATTTGAAAAATGTCACGGGTAACTTTTGTAATATTAATTTCTTTTGGAAAACCATTTGATTGAAGAAGCATGTTGCATGATTATGTTGACTCATGTTATGATGATATGTTGACACATGTTATGATGATATGACATGTAAATGGTTATGCACTATAGAATGCATGTTTATTATTTCAGGGTGTTTTGAAGGAGATCAAGGATGGTGCGCAGTGCTTCATGATCATTGCTTAGTTGGAAGTTGAGAAAGAGGAGAAGATAACAATGATCCCCGTGGTGCGGAAGTTTGAGGATGTATTCCCAAAAGAGGTACCAGGGTTGCCTCCAAGGAGAGAGGTAGAGTTCTACATTGATCTGGTACTAGGAGCGGGTCCAGTATCAATAGCCCCTTATCGTATGGCTCCGACAAAGCCGGTCGAGTTGAAGAAACAAATAGAGGAGTTGCTTGAGAAACAGTTTATACGGCCTAGTACTTCGTCGTGGGGAGCTTCAGTGTTGTTGGTCAAGAAGAAGGATGGTGGTTCAAGACTGTGTATAGACTGCCGTTAGTTGAACAAGCTGACCATTAAGAATAAGTACCCCCTCCCGAGAATAGAGGATCTGATGGATCAATTGCACGGGCCGTAGATGTTCTCCAAGATCGATCTGCGGTCGGGATATCACCAGATCTTGGTAAAGGTGGAGGATGTCCAAAAGACTGTTTTTAGATCCAGATACGGGCATTATGAGTATGTGGTTATGCCTTTTGGTGTGACCAACTGATAACGCTGTCGTTGATACGATCAAATTAATACTACCAAACTATAGCAACGTCAGTATTGCTAAGAAAGTAGTCAACAAAATAGAAAGGGTAAAGTAACCCTAAGTTGTCTCCCAACGAACACGAAATTAATTTTTAACAAATTAGTTCTTATAAAAACTATGCAAAAGAGTTAATCAAATGAAACAAGGAATAAAGAAATAAAATTTGAAAAAGATAAAAAAATAAAAAGATAAAAAAAACAATGATAAAGAAAAATAGATTGATTCCACTACTTTTTTAAAATAGATCCATCATCGGTTATCTAAAGATTATTGCTCAGTTAATTATTGTTGTAGATTTACAAATTAATCAATGTAAAGTCCCAATTAATTTTTTGGCGTTCTCACTTTTAACCAAAGTACAATCTCAATTAAAAGTGAGAACTATTAGATTATCCACAGTAAATTCAACCAAAGTACAGTCTCAATCAAATTTTACTATGCCTAATCATGTCTATTCTTTTATCTCCTCATCAAATAAAAAGCTTAATTAATCAAAGTAAAGTCTCAATTAATTTTAGGTAAAGTAAATACCTTTAATCAAAGCAAAGTCTCAATTATTGGTAAAAACTCATTCAATCACATGAAAGTTTCTAAATAAAATCAAAGTAAAGTCTCAATTAAATTTAAAAAAACCCTTGACTCATATGATCAACATGCATATAGATTTAAAATCATTAATTCTTACGTGATTCAAAGATAAAAGACATAGATGAATTAAAACCTCAACAATAATAAAAGGAACAAAGAAATTATTTCATTCTAACTTCAGAATCCATAATGAAATTACAATGGAATCAACCCAATAAGTTTACCAATCCGTAGAATGCAAAAGTAAAATAAAAATAGAAAGAATAGTGGAGGGAGAAAGGAAACGAAATTAGGCCCCCTTAAATGGTTCCTAAACTCCGAAGTCCCGAGCTTGTTCTTTCTACTTCTCCCTTGGTGTCTTTATATAGGAATTGGACTGGGCTTTTTTGTTGCTAAAATCTCTCAAATATCTTTTAAAATAAAGATAAAGATAAATATTTAAAAATATTTGGCGAGATATAGACTATTTGACAAATATAATTTGTTGATAATATCAATATCTGATATAATTAAATTAATTAATTAATTAAAGATATATGATAAATTATCACCAATTAGTATTTGTACTAATTTTTCAAATCAACCCTTTGCAATCTCTTTAAATTATCTTCTAAATAATTCAATATCTTCAAGATATATTTGTTTGTTATGGAACTAAAAATATTCAAGAAGATGTTGTTATATCTAAAAATATTTGGTAGTTATTATCTTTTAATATTTTATGATATCATTAAATAAGATAATTATTTAAAAATATCAAATAAAATATCTAAGATATATTTTTCCCAAATTATCTTCTATCATAAAGATAAAGAAAACCGCAAGGTCCAATTTTTTGTTGCTATCTTCTTGGCTTAGCCAAACTTCTTCACTTTTTCAAGCTTTTCTTGCCATCTTCATGGAATGCTTGGCTTGGATTTTTGTGATTTTGATAATTTCCTATTCTTGGATTTATCTTTAAGGTGTCATGAAGCTTTAAGCAATTTTTTTCCACACCTCCATGAGCTCAACTTAGCTGTGGTTGTACTAACACACCTCAAAATATCCAAAGAACATTTATGCAACTAAAAAGCTATTTTTAACTTGTTTTTGTATTTGATGCTCAATAAACCTAATTATAGGAAATCCCAATTAAATCAATCTTTAAGCATACAAATTCAATTAAAATACCCAGAATTAAATATTAAATGAGGGCAAATATACGCCCTCATCACCAACGCTTCAGCCTTGTTCGTGGACTACATGAACATGATCTTTAGGCGATTTTTAGATAAGTTTGTCGTGTTCTTCATAGATGACATACTCATCTATTCCAAGACTCATGAGGAGCACATAGAGCACCTGAGGATAGTGCTTGAGATTCTAAGGGAGAAATAGTTGTATGCCAAGCTATCTAAATGTAATTTCTAGATAAAGGAAGTACAGTTTCTAGGGTGTGCAATATCGGCTCAGGGCATAGTAGTGTATCCAGCTAAGGTGGAAGCGGTGATAGAGTGGGAGTGTCCTAAGTTAGTGACGGAAGTCAGAAGCTTCATGGGTTTGGCTAGATACTATAGGAGATTCATAAAGGGATTCTCTAAAATAGTGGCGCCTCTGACCCAGCTTACCAGGAAGGATCAACCTTTCGCTTGGACTAACAACTATGTGGAAAGTTTTCGAGACCTTAAGCGGAGGTTGACTAGTGTCCCAATTTTGATCATCCCCGATGTTAGTAAATCCTTTGAGGTTTACTGTGATGCTTCTCGCCAAGGCTTGGGTTGTGTGTTGATGCAAGAAAGGAAGGTGGTGGCCTATGCTTCAAGGCAACTTAAGCTTCATGAGAAGAACTACCCTAGGATCTAGAGCTGGCAGCGATGGTGTTTGCTTTGAAAATCTGGAGGTAAAACGAGCTTACTATGACAGGTATTCTGGTGTCATAGTTTCAAGAGTCATAGAAAATGCGCGCTTTTTATGACACTGCAGAAACATGTCATAGTAAGTCAGACTTACTATGATAGGCAGTTACGTCATAGTAAGTCAGATTTTTTTTAATGATTTTTCTATTTTACCATTTTCCTTTCCATTCAATTTACCTGCAAATAACTTTCATATCACTAGACCAAAAAATTCCAAACCAAACCAAGAACTTATTGTATACTCTGATTTCAGTGGCCTCTTGATAAACATCAGCATGTTTTCCCCTTAGGCGCTGCAAAGCAGACTCACAACCGACGGTGCGTAGAGGACGCGCGGACAGCTCGCGAATGGTGCACGGAGGACGAGCAGACAGCTCGCGGACGGCGCGCGGGCAGTGCAGACGGCATGTGAATAGTGCGAACGCCGCGCGGAAGGTGAGCGAATGATGAGCGGAAGGTGAGCGAATGGTGTGAGAACGGTGCGCGAATGACTATTTCGAGAAAGAAACTATGCTTCTAAATGTTGGAGAAAATGGAGACGAGAGAGAGAGAGAAAAAGAAAATAGGGAAGGAAAAAATTTAGGGTTTTGAAGATATTATGACAGGTTTCAATAAATCTGTCATAATATATTTTTAATATAATTTCAATTTTTCCACCGTGCTCATATACTATGATAGGTCCTCTACACCTGTCATAATAAATTTTCCCTTCTCACTTATTATGGTAGATTCCTTTTTACCAGTCATAATAACTGTCACTTTTATTACAAAAATGTCACTGGTCAACTTATTATGATAGGTTGCTTATACATATCATAATAAGTCGTCATAGATTCCTCTTTTTTCACTAGTGCTTTCACCTAATTAAATTAAATATTAATATAACTAAAATTTATTTCTCAATAAAAAAGTAATATAATTAAAATCCAATTGCAATACATCACAAAAATTTTCAATTAAAAATTAATACAATTATAATTTCCCAGCTCTGCAACCCTAATTTTATATAGAACCAAAACATTATAACGTTTAATATTTATTAATTATAACATTAGTATTTATTACTTTTCGTATTTATTAATTATAATGTTACTATTTATATTTCTTGTATAAAAAAATTTATATTAATGTTATTGTGAAGACGGATAAAAGTGTTTCTTTTGATTTTTTCTCTCTTTTATTTTATTTTAATTCTTTTCATATTTCTATATTTTATTACATTTATTATTTTCATACACTATATATTAATATTCATGAAGATTGATAAAAAATTTGCTTCTTTTAATTTATTTTTCCTCTTTTATTTTATTTTAATTTTTTTTGTATTTCCATACTTATTATTAAACAGAAATAGATATAAATATCTCCCTATCTACATAGTATTCCATATGGAGATATTTTCTTTTTAAATTTTCTTTGATGTATTCCTTTTTTTTATTATAAATATAAATATTTTCATTATTATTATCTTTATACTAAAAAATCCTCTAATTTAACTTAAATATTAAAAAATAAGTAATTTTATAATGAATGAATTTAACGATGTAGATAATAATTTTAAAATAACATATTCACTTATAATAAAACATTCCAAATCAGGAATATATATCAAGAAATTGTTCTTAACATGTTTAATTAAGTATTAATGCTCATTCATAATAACATTTTAAATACAATAAAGATGTTTAAGAGTATCTCTTAAAATATATTAATTATAGAAGTAAATTTTTGACTTACTATCATAAAAAATTATGTTATAAAACATTCATGACGAAATAATTAAAGTATAATTTTAATTATTTTTTAACTAAAAAAAATTAACCTACAATATAATTGAACAAATTATTATAGATGTGTAATATACATATTTTGTAACCAATGTTTTTGTAGTAACCAAAGTAACATTTCTTCCCCAAATCACTTACTGCTGCAACTGTTTTCATTAGAAATATAATTTTGTTTGATGAATGTTTCTTAAAAGGATTGTAGGTACATTTCCTTTCAATTTAACTTTATTAGAGGCAATTTAACTAATATCATTGAAATATTTTGTTTTGTTTTTTGAAATATGATGCCCCTCGTCAAAGAAGATTTTAGTTTCTAAGCAATAAAATAGATCGATATCATATAGTTGTTACATGTATGCAGATCTTCTACAAAATAGTTTGAAATGGGAACTAATGTATAAATTCAGAAAAAAATAATTTGAAGCATATGATGTCAAAAAAATTGGTCACTGTTATATTGGTAAATTACTTGATGTTATAAACTCCTAGTACATGAGTCGAATAGTATATCCTTGTTTTGAAAATGTCAATTCCACACCTAAATCCTACAACTCCAAGGTAACGGTGAGAATACAAACCGTTGCACCAAGACTTCCATTAAAATAAATCTTAAAAACTTTTAAACTTCAAAGAAAAATTTCAGTAAATAAAATCAATCAAATAAATGATAATTTAAAATTTTGTGTAATTGTTTAATGAATTACATATTCCACTTCTTTAAAATTTTCGAGTAATTAACACCACCACACTCAGTAACATACACGTTTTGTTTTTTAAACAAACTTAATTTTTTTTTGCATTTTGTAAAAGGTCCAATCAAAAACCTCAAAAAGTGACTTCCAGATTTGGGTACTCCTAATATATCTCGAACATTGGAAACAAACTAAAAAATCATTTGCCATACCACAAACATTTATGCCTCTAAAAATATTTTCTTCCAAACCCATTGAATAAAAAATTATTATAGACTTTGTAGACTTCATCACATAAGGTGAAAAACTCTTATGCATGAACCAAAAGCCTGTAATTAATTTTCAAAATAATAAAATTACAACAGAAAATTTCAAGAATAAATAAGTCAAGCATCACACGTAATGAAAAATATGAAGTGCAAAAGTTTACAATTCATTTGTCTTGGAATCATGATGTCTCTGAAGTCAATCATGCCATCACTGTAGAACAAAAACTTCAGTAGAATTAACAGATACATTTACATTTACATAAGAAAGCATAACAAATAAAAAATTGATAACAAAAATCAATTCCCAATAAAGAAAATATGTATATTAAATGGATCAAAATTCAGAGCATTACTCAAAGAAAAATTGATTGTCTTAACCATATTCATAGTCATCTTGTTGTGCTCCTTTATGTGTGAATGCAAATCCATATCTTCTACCGTTTCACAATCAACATTACATATCCAACACCATTTCATGCTAAAAGCCTTTCTTATCCTCAAATTATTAAAATATGTCCCTGAAAAGAAAAATAACATTAACATAAATAAAACAAAATATTAAAAAAATAAACAATCTATTGAATATTGAAATCGGTTCTCCCAAAACTTTCATATTATACCTATTACACTTCACTTTCTAACACTTGTTTGATAATAATTGCAAATACAAAAATGAATATAAGTAGTTAAAACTTATCTGTTAAAAATCAAATATCATTAAGAAATCCAACAACAAACCGATGACTTGGCTTTTGCCTGTTGTGAAGGATTCAAAACTAAACTACATGTTCAACTGCTTTAATCTTTAACTCTTCTCTCCAACTTCAACCTCATTAGCTTCTCTAATTTCCATGTTTGGCAAGTTGTTGTTATAAAAGCATAAATCTGAACAAAGTCTAGAGGTGTGCATATAAATGAGCTACAAAAGTGCCATAGATGTGGATGCAATAATTGAAATTCAAATTTTGAATTCAAAAGTGTTTTAAATGAGCAATTTTGATTTATGTCAGGCTTTTGCTAGATTAGTACAGAAAAACAAAAAAAATTAAAAGTAAAATAATTTTGGGTGTAAGAGAGAGTTATAGGAGTATTTGGACCAAACATACATATCTTACCATTTTAGGTGTGTGATAAAATTTAAAAAACAAATAGCCATTTTCTTTGTAGCAATTTCACCATGTAAGATTCCAAAGACAAAATCAGTCTGATCCTGTATTTGCGAAATATATTTACAGAGATAGGAGTTAATATGGAGTAATAATATAGAGCAATAAAGAAGCTCAAGAAGATGATACTAATCACTTGATGGATAGGAATGAAAAATCCGTTCAGATATACAAAAAAAAAACAATGAAGTTAACATTCATTTGAAACACAAATAAATATAAACAACAAACATTCAAACAAACAATCAAAGAAGAAAACAAAAATCGAAAACTAACTATTAAAGTTCCATTTTACTCTTCAACTCCATCTTCTGATAGTAGGAATAACATCCAAAAAAAGAAAAATCTTTTGAATTGAAACATTTTGTAAATCAAGTATTCTATGACTATGTCTTCTCCTAAAAATCATCTTTTCTACAGAGAATAAAAATTGAATTTTGAATTTATTTGATTTAATCTTTGAATTAATTGAATAATTTTTTTAAGAAAAATCAAGTTAAACTCTTTAAATAACCCAATTTGAGAACGAGAAAAAACACAACACACTATTACTTAGTTGAAGCACATAAATATTGATTAATTTTTTTCCTCATTTATTCAAGTTGGTAGAGAGAATTGACTTGTGAAAGGAGCTGACTGTTGAGTATTTTTTCTTTATACTCTTACTTTCCAGGTGACAATGTTCCAATTTTTTGTATTTGTAATTTTCATCCTTTGTTCTGTACAAAAGAGGTGTTTCATCCTTTGTGTGATTAAGAGAGGTGTTGTCATATCTTGAAAGGGTTCAAGAGAGGTTTTTATCAATCATTAGAATTTTTTTTTAAGTAAGGTTGGCTATACCTTTACCTTTTTTCCTGTGTGAATTTCTTCTTTCCTTTACCTTTTTTTTTCCGCTTTCGGTAACACACTTAATTAATAAAACAAAAGAAAAAGGATACTTTTTCTAGTATAGACATCAAGACAAATTTTTTTAAAGCATCAATTCAACCCCCATTCATCATGCCATTTTTCTAACAAATGTTAATCAAGAATCCAGTTCGTTTCGAACTCATGATATTTGTGGTGTATGTGGTATTATAGGTTGTTAATGGTGAAACCACACACACACACACATAAGTGTATAAATATGATATTATATTCTTAGGTGTGTTTGTTTCAAATTGATATTGTTTATGGTTGACCTTCTAAGTTCAATTCTTCTACTTTCGTCCCAGTCCTTGATCTTACTTGGAACACCTTCACATCTTCAATGGTATTCTGGTGGGTCTCAAACATCACTCCCAACCTTGTTGAACTTAACCTTCAAGGTAACCTCTTGAAAGGTTCCACACCAAGTCATTTTGGTATGGTCATGAATTCACTTAGGCATATTAACTTCTCCTATAACAAAGGAAGATATTTGAAATCTTTCACATATATGTCTTTGAACATGGCTGAAACATTTTTTAGTAAAGACCTTCCCTCCATTTTTATGGAGCTCCAACGTTTGGTGGATGGTAGAAACTCCATAGGCATCATAAGTGGAATAGAAACAAGTGTTTAAGGCTCTTGTAACAAGGGTATTTGGAGTGGTGAAAGGTGCACTAGACTAGAAGCTAGGCTAATGGAAGGTGGCTAGAGGAAATGTTATGAACCTCTAGGTTAGGTGCTCTCAAAATAATATAAGAGTGGAATGATCTTAACAAAATCATTCTATTAGAAATTTCAAGAGTAAACCTTAAAAAGTGCCATAGGACTCTCTTTTATAGAATAGAATGTCATTAATTCACATGTACATGAAACTTTTCTTTAAATGAAATGCAAGCTTGGAGAAGAAGTCTCTCTCTCGACCATTGGATGCTCATGAAGGCACGATTGTGGGACAAGTGGCATGGCTCTCCTTTGCAAGCTTGGATTTGCTTCCTTCGTGTGACAAGGTGAGCGTCTTGGCCAAGGCTTCCTATTGGGCTTGGATTAGCCCAATTATAATCCAATGAACAAGTTTATTTAGCCTACTATTTATGAAAGCAAGGCCTAAATAATTGGCCCAATTTTAAAGTTTACACTAATGCTTTGACATGAAGCCTTTCATATTTTAATATCCTCTTTGGTCCATGAGAAGGACATTTGAAACCCATGAGGATTTTGGCCATCTTGAGAGAATCCCATTTGAATCTTTCTTAACATGCTTCTTATTATTGGGCCTTTGATTGTGCTTGGGCCTTTAGGTGCATATGAGCCATGAGAATTGGGCCTAGGTGTTGGCCCAATCTATAAGCCTTAGGGTGGATTCATCACATTCTCGGTAGTTTGTCTAGTGATTTCCTTAGACTAATTGCAAGATTTGAATATGATAAATAATTATATCATTGGCATTTTTCCCGCCGTTTCAACATTCTATTCTTTTAAAACATTGTTTCTTGGAAGAAACCTGTTAAGTGGAACGATACCTAAAGGTGTCAAGTTACCATCTACTATGAAGGATTTGTCAATTAGCTCAAATTTCTTAGATGGTGGAATTCCAAATTCTTATGGAAACACATGCTCTTTGAGATCCTTAGATATGTTTGATAATAACTTAAGTGAAGAGTTTCCAATTATAGTTTGAAACTTGACTAGATGTTCTAGAAACTCGTTACAAGAATTGATCTTGCATGCAAATAAAATCAAAGATACATTACTAGATTTCTCAATTTTTGCAACCTTGAAAGTGTTGAATCTTTCAACAAATGAATTAAGTGGCAAGATACCAGAAGATAACAAATTGCCATATAAGTTGAAATATTTGTCAATCCATTTAAACACAATAGAATGTAGAATTCTAAAAGCATTTGGGAATGCATGATCTTTGCTGTTATTTGACATGTCTTATAATAACTTCAAGGTTAAATTATACTTTTAGTCCCCATTTTCGTAGCAAAATTTGAATTTGGTCCCTCAATTATTTTTTATCTCAATCTGGTCCCTATTTTGGGAAATTTGACCCAATCAAGTCCTTTCCGTTAGTG
>Ga0214544_1001281_pt1 | contig 51493 bp, 33 predicted proteins | sample CNSS3metaG_FD_160074 | JGI IMG/M metagenome (GOLD analysis project Ga0214544, IMG submission 160074) | Root nodule microbial communities from cowpea collected in UCLA plant growth center, Los Angeles, California, USA - CNSS3 | ecosystem: Host-associated > Plants > Roots > Nodule | place: USA...
GAAATCTTTAGTGCAAAAAAAAAAAAGAAAGACATTTGACTTTGCATGAAATAATTTGAAATATTATTTAAGTGATAATGTGTCAGACGATGTAAACGACTTAAATGCTGGTATAAAACATGTTTGACACGTCAAAGAAGTTTAACGTAAATGGGTTAAAGGAACTATATCCATTCACTTTTAAAGTTTAGAAACCAAAATGTATCAAAGTTTTAGACAGGGACAAATTCCAATTTCATGTCAAAGTTTAGGGACTAAAAACATATTTAACCCATAAAATACTTATAATTAGTTGTTTATTAGTGAAATCATTTAAATTTGTAAAGGATGACTAAACTTAGCTCGGTGTCAGGTGATCAATATAAAGATCTAAATATTGTTTTGCCTTATCTATTGCACATGTATCAACCTTTATTTGTCTTTTACAAGTTGCTTGCATAAAACTTTTGAAAACATTCTTCAACCAACAAACGATTATTTGATTGCCATCAACTCGCAAAATATTAGTAAAAATATTTTAAGTTCAATTCAACTTTCATTTCTATAGTTGAAATATTTCTTTTCAATTAGATACATAGTTAACCTCTTGGGATTGATTCTTTACATGATAAAAGGAGAAGATCCTACATGACAATGAAAAGCCAAGAATAGGTTGTCAACATAACACCTTTGAATTGTGTTATATGAGTGTGATGGTTGTGGCGAAGAATGACAATCATGTTTTTGTAAATGATGAGAATGTGCCCTTCATAGAATCATTTGGACTAATGAGATTAAACAAAGATACTTCCTCAACTCAAAAGCATAAAGCGCTCTCATGTGTGACTTATTAGAAGAATATTGAGGTAAAGTGAAACAATATTAACTTGTTTCCTTTATAGTTAAAACTCTTTAATGTGGAAACAAAAGAGAGCACACAAAGCATGTTCAACAAGTTTCAAATCATATTGAATGAGCTTCATTCATTGGACAAGCACTATGATAAATATGATAACATTAACAAAATTCTAAGAAGTTTGTTTAGGCAATAAAGATCATAGGTGACAATGTTGAAGGTTTTTAAAGGCCTAAAGAAAGATAAATGCATTCCCCTTAACTCACATAATAGAAGATATACTCCAACCAAAGCTTTAAAGTTTATAAAACAATCATATGCAACCTACAATGATGATAACTCTTAGGAAGAATATGAGATCTTTCATATAAAAAAAAATTATCCATAAGAAATGAAGAAAATAAGGCAGATTCATTGGTTGAAGAGCCCAACCTCAACCAATAAGGGATTTAAATATTTTTGCTTCATACCCAACATATAAGTGGGAGTTATGTCTAATACCCTTGTTTAGTGAAACTATTTTTTCTCAAGTGGAGATATTGTCTTACGTCTCTATTTATGTGATATTCCTAATTTTTCTTAATATTTAGGTTATGTGTGTATATGATTATATGTAAAAAATATTGAATTGCATACTTGGATGATTTATTACCCTAATTCAAGTGAAATGTGATAGATATGTGCATGGAATGGAAGTGTGAATTACATGTTTATTGTAATTCGTGAATTAGAGTCATGAATTTGAGATGATTTGCGAAGTATGATCTTGTATGATGTATTAAATGTTGGAACTTGTATAAGAGATCTTTAACTCCATTGATGACCTAAGTCACATAGATTAAGGTATTAGGTATTAAGTATGGAGAAGAAAGTTAAAGAGGACTTTATTTTACATTTAGGATGCTATGAGTCTTGGAATCTAGATACCTTTACCTATGGAGTCAAAATGTGAGATGCTTATATGGTAATAATGTTAGTCTCTTATAGAACTTGTTTAATATTGGTCTTCCATAAGGTGTGTCAGTAGATATTTTGTGAAAAATATCATTTGATATATGAATTCATGTGTAGGTCATATGTATAAGAGTGTATATGCATTTAACAAGGAAGCGATAAATTGTGATGGATTGTAAATTTCATTGTTAGATATAATGATCTATAATTCTATCATTTTCATATTTATTCTCGATAGCTCACCCTCATACTTGTTGCTTATGTAGTGATCTTTTATAAATATATAGGCAAACTTAAATGTAAACTTTGAAGTTGTGTCTAAAAGTACATTTAGAATGGTGTAAAAATTTAAGTAGGGGTAACAAAATGGACTGGGTCCGACAAGCCAACCCATTAGCCTGTTCAAAGTGGGATGGGTCAGATTGAGAATTTCAACATGTTAGTCCATTTTGGCAGGCCCATCTAGCTCGTTAATTTGACGGGTCAAAATCTGGACCGGCCTGATCCCTGTCTGTTGGCTTTTTTTTTTAATTAAAAATTTAAATAAAAAAATAATTTAAAATATTAACTTTTCTGTATTATATTTTTCAAAATGTAAATATATAATAATATTGTAATTTAAATCATTAACACTTACAAATTAAATTTCAATTATTAGTTACAATAGAGTAATTTAACATGTAATTGCAATAACTATTTTAATTTGTCTAACTAAAAACATTAAATAATTAATTAAAATTTTAGAGAATATTTTATATATTTTTAATATATATATATATATATATATATATATATATATATATATATATAAACCAATTTTAAATATAAAAAATATAAAAGAAAAAGAAGGTTGACCAGCCAATCCGGCCGGTCGGCCCTGTTGTGTGCGAAATGAGTTATTATTAGTGATCTATTTTTGTTTGACGAATCAGTTCGATCCAACCTATTTTAAAAAGACTAGATTACAATAGACTGGATTGATCCATTTTATCACCCTCTAAGTTTAAGATATATTTGGAAGGGTATAGAAATCAAACCATAACATTTTGTTTTATTTTGAAGATGAACCCACGTATATACACACATTTGTTTTTGTTGTTGTTGAACTCAATCGAGTGTAAATCGTGTAAGTTGTTGCACAAATTCTTTATTAAATCTTGTAAATCTGAAAAAACATTTATTGGACATTACAATTATTATTCTTATTATTTTATTATTATAATCATGACTAGCATTGATATTAGTTTTAATACTGTTTCCTGTCACTACTATATATTATTATTATACTAATATTATTAGTACCATGCTGATTATATATATATATATATATATATATATATATATATTAATATTTATCATATTATATTTAAATCCTTTTATTATATCTCTATATTTTGTCTATTGTAAATATCTCTAATTGATCAGTAAATCCTATCATTGATTATCACAAGTGTGTGAAACCTCTCTTGTTCACTCTTGCTATAACTACATGTCGTTGTTCATTTCTTTCATTTCTTTTTTTAGTTACCTCACTCATGTGAAATTCCAAATTTTGAGTTATCATTTTTGGTCACGGTAAATAAACAAAAAAACAATGGTATCATAAGAAAGAATGCAACCACAATTAAAAAGTTATTGAATAATTTAGTAAATTATCTTTTATGACGATAATAATAAATGCTCATAGAGTAAAAATTATTTTTGTAATTAGACATTAAAACAAGAATGATATGTTTTTGTGGCAAAGACTAATACTATAAAAGTAAATTTTGTTATTATGAAGAATATACTCCCGTCTAATATTATATGTAGACTAATATGAAGACTAATACTATGATTTTACCTATTTGAATTCGTGTACTTGCAATTAAAAACATGATAAACTATCAAACAGTAACAAGAAAAACAAATAAAAAAATTGAGAAAAATAAAAAAATACATAAAAGGAATAGTGATAGAAGAAAAGTATATTTCAATGAAAGGTGATAAGAGACAAAAAAAAATTAAAAATATAAAGTTTATCCCATTAATAAAGGATGATAAGTAGTTTTTAACAAAATCAATTATAATTCAATCAATGTAAAAAAACAAAGGCTAAAAAAATATTTGACTTGCAGGTAATATCCATTATACCTCTCACATTTTGCAATAAAAGACAAACATATAATAAAATAGCTTTTTATTTATTTTTTATTAGCCGTGTGTTGTGTGTGTGTAAACTAAAATAAAAGGGTGTATTTGATAAAGAAAAATATAGATTTAAGTTTTATTTTGTACATTATTCTATTATATGCGACACTGTTTGTTGTTTGAATTAAAAAATGAATATGATATATTTTTGTAATAAATAAATAAAATTGAACTTTTTTCTGCTACAAATTTTTATTTTGGTGGAGACTATAAATTTTACTTCAACAATTTGTTTCTCAATTTTTTAATTGACCCATGCATCCAAAAATCCTTTGGCCCAATTCATGTCATTTCACTGGGCTTTCTCTTCCTACACTTCATTATTACTAACTACAGCACCATACAATCCGAACAAACTAAGATACCCTCTTTTATCAAACCATGCTGTTATTACTGTTAGAGAAAAAAGAACAAGAAAAAGAAGAAAGAAAGCTCAATTAAAAAAAAAAAAAGACTTATTTTTTCAGAAAAAACGTGTTCTAAAACGTATTTACTGTGAACATTATTTTTTATTGTACTAGTGCATTAACTCTTTGTATAGTACACATACCATGAAGACCAAAATTCCCTACACCGAGACCTCTAAATCAAGATCCAGTAGAATAGACTCAGAGCATTCAATCACCATAAGTCTAATTAAAGAAAGTTCAAATTAACGTAACATGAAACCTATTAATCCGAAAGCACCGTGGAAAGCAACAAAAGTTCACAGACCGCCTAACTGACACCAACAGGTAAAATTTCCCTGTGCTTCAGGACCCCACAGTATCAATAAAGAGTGTGCTAAACTATTAGCGGGAGTGGAAACTGCAGCGGTTAAGAAGTTGCAGCCTTCTAAATAAGAACTTGTCAAGCCGTGAGTATACCATGAAGTTACAAAGGTCGTACCTGTAAACCAACCCCCCAAGGCGAAATAGGCCCAAGGAAAGAGTAATAGACCGGACCAACCCACAAAAACGAAACGGTCCCTCCGCAACCAGTCATCCATAATATCAAATAAATCATTTTCATCTTTGGTAAATTTACCAAGAGCTATAGTCATAGTGATCCTCCTATTCAACTACTTCAACCATTTCTCAACACCTCATAGAGCATTTTCAAAGATGGGACGGACCTTTATCATTTATCTCTATTCATTTCTCTCTCTCTCTATATATATAGAATATATAAGTATACTTTCCCTTGTTTTCTAATCGGTCGCATAATTCTGAATAGATCATCATCACCATGTAAAAATAATGTTATTAATTGTAAACCAAATTCACTTAATTTTAGAAAATTTATGACTTAAAATTGCTGAAAAGTTAATTTGTAACTAAAATTGTAAACTAGTTAAATTATTTAGACCAAAAAAATTAATTTTACAAAAATTCTCTCATAAGTTATTTATTTATTTATTATTTGTATATAAATTAATTTTATTTTATATTTAGTTTTTTAAAAGTCTTGAAGTTTATACAAAGATCGTTATGTTATATATATATATATATATATATATATATATATATATATATATATATATATATATTATAAAGGAAAGCTACTAATAGAGAAAAGAAAGGAAAAAGAAAGAATGGAGAACAATTTAATTTTTCTCTCTTTGATAGGAAAATGATAAGAATAGTCCTATGCAAAATATAATTCATAAATGATCCAAAATAAATAGTTGAATACAAATATTTAAACCCCTTCATATAGCAATTAATAGTATGAGTAATTTTAGCAAATGTGATCTGTAGCAAATCAATCAATCATATAAATCATATGAGTAACTGTATCAAATTAATGGAACGGTCATTAATTCATAACACTTTCCCCTCCGGTGTCCATCCATAAAAGAATGTGTCTCATTAAAACTTTACTAGAAAAAACCCTTTGAGATGAAAATCTAGTGAAGGAAAAATAGTACAATATTATTTATTCTTTAATACAATATTGTTCATTACATATTTTATTCCCTTCGTGTAAACTCACATCATTAAGATGGTGAAGTCCAATCTTGTGAGCCAATTACTCATAAGTTTTCCTTGGTAAAGACTTTGTAAACAGATCTCTATATCATCCTTTCAATTGAACTATGCACTAATGTATTCATATATGGTTGTGGAATCCATTTTTCCCGAGGATACCACAAGTTGTCGCACATATTGAATTATAGATCTTAATAAACACATCCACGACTTGCCTCATGTACTGCTAAATTTTTGAATGATTTGACAATGTTGTTGTTATGATTTGTTTCACATACCATCATGAAATCATTGTTTGCTACCACATGTGAACAAATATCTTGTTGGTAATCAACCATTGTGACATTGAGAGGATCTGATAAATGAAATGCATGCATAGCCCATTAAATATGATTTTGAATCATTTGGATAAAATAAACCCATATTCGTAGTACCCTTAAGGTAACGAAGTATATGTTTTACTCCAATTCAATGTCTTCTTGTAGATGAAGAACTATATCTTGCTTAACAAATTTACAGCACAGCAATTGCAATATCAAATCGAGTATAATTAGTAAGATACATTAATGCTCCTATAACACTAAGATATAGTACTTCTGGATCTAGAAGTTTTTCATCATTTTCTTGAGGTCTAAAAGAGTCTTATCAACATCTAATGACCTTATAACCATTAGAATTCATAATGGATGTGACTTGTCCATTTAGAACCTTTAAGCACCTTCGTTATATAAGCCTCTTGATATACAAAAAGACATTTATTTAAATACTCAATTTCTAATCTCAAACAAAACTTTGCCTTTCAAAATTCTTCATCTCAAATACTTTTCTTTAAGCAATCAATTGTCTTTCTAAGCTCATTTAAGAGTTCCAACAATGTTTATGTCATCTACATAAATAACAATTATGACAAATTCATTTTCTAATATTTTGATATAAATATAAGAACAAATGAAATCATTTCAATGCTTATGAGCAAGAAATATTGAACAAGTGATAATAATATTACTCATTATATATATATTAACAAGATTATAAATCAAATGAACTTATCTCAATTTTCATAATTTTTATCAAGGGATGTTCTCTCCATCCCGATCCCAATACTTGTTTTCAATCACACAAGAAATATTGTTCTAAATTACTAAAACATTTTTATAGATTTAAGTAACTTAAAAAACTTATACTAACTTTTCTTTTATTTTTAATTTTGTATCTTGTTTATAGGATATACATTTAATATTTTTATTTCAAATAAGATTATATTAGACATTACTATGAACTTTGACATCTCAACTGTACTGACATCCTAAAGGTCGTCAATTATTTGTCATCACATGAAAATTTTTTAAAAAGTAAAAGTAAAACAAAACAAAACATGAGGGGACCACACCAAACTCATGATAAAAATTATACTTCAGGAAACATAGGCAAACTAATAAAAATAAATACATGGAAGTAAAACATTAAACCACTTGTATTGTTTTTTATGAATCAAACATAAATTAGCTAACTTATTGGCACAATGATTTTTCTCACAAAAAATATGAGAAAGTTTGAACTGCATATGTTGACAAAAATGCAATCATCGATGCCATATCCCTCTAAGATTCTAAGGAATCACTCGTTGATCCAAAAAATCATGACAACCTAAAGAAGAATCACTCTCCAACCAAAGTCTTTGAAAATCCTCCCTCCAAGCATGTTTCAAAGCTTAGATGCCCCCATAAACTCAACATAAATAGAAATTTGCACCAGTAAAAAAGTTGAAAAACTACCAATATATTTACCCCGACTTCCTCTAAATATATCAGCACATGAAGCTAAACTAGGATAACCCCTAGTTGCACCATCAGTATTCACCTTGAGCCAATTAGCGAATGAAACTTTCCATATTATATTCGTAAATGAAATCACTCTACCCTCTCTAGTCTGAATATTGAAAATTTTAACACTAAAAAATCAGATACAATATTACTCATATGATTCTTAGATTTATTCCTCGTCATACACATTAACTCTTTAATTTGAAGAATAAGCAGAAGAAAAAGCAATTGGATCTTAAAATCTATTATGATTTCTCATCCTCCAAAACATTCATATAATTAGAGTAATTGTGGCCAGTTTAATCACTTTAAGAAAAGAACTACAAGAAGACTTCATAAACTAAACAACCAAATCTAAAGAAGAAAATTGTAAATCCCAAAAAACTTTCTACAACCATTCCCATAACAGTAATAGAACAATGAAAGAACAAATGAGACTAAGATTCAACATTATTTTCATACAAAGAACAAAGAGCATAAAAACACTCATTTTTTGTGAATCTCCAAATTAATAGGTAAACGACCATACAACAACTTTCAAAGAACCAAAATTTTAGGTGATGGCACTTCATCCAACCAAATCAAATTTCCCCATTTCACACTTTCCATAGCAAAAGAGTAAAATTTTTTTTACAACTTTTAGAGAAAACATACCAGTATTATTCAAAATCCAATTAAGCACATTTTTATCCTCTATAACCATTAAAGAAGAAAAAATCATATAAATTAACAATAAAAAAAAATTCCAGTGAGTACTTAATATTTTTATTAATGTTTATACTTATTTAACCTTTATCTAATTTTATTTAATATTTTGATTTTATATTTATACAACTATAATCTCTTTTTTAATATTTGACATTGGAATAAAATAAAATATGGAAGAGTGAAGATGATGATACATTTCTACTTTAAAAATGGGATGATAAAATAAATTTTACACCCAATCCCACCATTACCATTCCTAAGTATTAATGATAGAGTTTACAACAAACTTTAATACATTTCCTCTTAACACACATATATTAACATATGTTTAGTAATAATTGAATGATACATTTTAAGAGTGGTTCGAAATAGTTTAGTCTTCAAAATTTGTGAGAATCATATATGCCATTAAAAGTAATAGAAACTAAAAGCGCGTATACACACATTTATAAAGATATAAAATTGATTATTTTTTATTTTCTTTTATAAAACTTTATTGAAAAATTTATCAAAAATTTGTTGAACTAACTTATGTAATTTTGACTGAAGAAAAAAGAAAACATAATTGTTGATGCATGAACATGGATTGACCTAAAGCTTCATTAATGCACAGCAATTCCGAGATCAACGGCGCCTTGGCCTCTCCACCAACAACCAACGGCAAAAACAACTAAATGTTCAATGCTCCAACATTACATTCAATATCGAAGAAAAAATAATATATAATCTGTACAATATTTTTAAGGATTTTTTTTTTCTTCTGATTCGTTATTTATTATATATGATAATGATAAAGATAGATGAACATGAAAATAATAGGATTAATAATACTTTTTTCTTTATATTTGTAATAATAATTTAAAGTTTTTCTCTATTTATCTTTTTATTCAATATATTTTTTATTTAATAAAAAGACCATATTAAATCTTTTTGAAAAATTATAGAAACGTGTAAAAATAAATATAGAAAAATATAGTAAATTATTATTAAAAATATAAGAATAAAAAATACTATTAAGTCAAAATAATAATAATATGTAAAATAATTTATGTACTATTAAATGTGTATCACATCTCAATATGAAAACCAAACCCACTCAACTCTCGTTCTTCCTTTTTTCTACATATTTTGTCTAAATTTCATGCATATTTGTGATTAGAGGCAGATACTACTTGGGATCAGATAAGATATTAAAAGGTAATATTGAAACATATAAAATACTTTTTTTGTGTGTTATCTTTTTATGTTTTTTCGATAGGATTGTTAATAAGAATTTTTTTTTTTTATAAACAGATCATAAGTAGTATTAGTAATAATCATTGAAGTAAGATTAAATGATTTTATGTATATTAAAAATAAAAGTAAATAAAAGATTAATTATGTAAAATCGTTATACTCTCTTATTATTATTTTCTTTTTCATATGTAAAAAGAAATTAGAATCACACTTATTAATAAAGAGGATGGGATACCATTCTTTCCATTTTGAAATTTTCATAAAGATGTCAAATGAATCTGTCCTGTAAGTATTTGCTTTTGACTCGTACAAGGATAGGTAAAATATTTTAAATTGGATATGATAATATCTACCTCATCTTAATATTCGTCTTGTTCTTATTTTCATTTTCATTTTGATTCTTAATTCTATAACTTATTTCTAAATATATATATTTTAACATACTTTTTCTTTTTATAATTATTTGATATTTATCTAGTTGTTTTTTACAATCTTATTTGATATTTATATTTTAAATTTGAAAAAAAAATATCATTTTGATATTAAATAATTGATAATATTATATTTTATTTGTTATTATATTTTTGTAAAAAAATATTTAATTAATATTTGGAACAGATATAAGTATGTATCATTCCCGATCTAAAAAAATATCGTATGAGATATGAATGAAGATAATTTTTTACTTCAAGAACGAATGAGAATAATTTTTTACTTCGATAATAAAGATGAGATAATCACTCGCATTCGCAATATTTCAAATCAATTAAGAGAAACGATGTTGCTGAAATGAAACAACTTCCTTAGAATATTCTTATGTTCTTTTCCATTTTCTAGATACATTATTAAGTATTCTAAGAATGTGTCTTATTTCACACTCTTTCCATTCTTGTGAAATTTTGCAAGATTCTTTTTCCAGTTATTTATTGTTTTCAACATTTATGATAATATTAGTTACTCTTTTAACCATTCCTCTTCTACTTTCCACCTAATATGACATAAAAAATAAAATATAAAAACTCAAACATTTTATTATAAAATAAATATTACCTTTTTCTTTTCACACAAATTTAAAATAAACCGGTAAATATTATTAGAAGAAAGTAAACAAAAATACAGATTTAAATATTATCGAAAAATTAACTAGTTGGTGTGCCTTAGTTTTTTTTTTGTTTTTCTTTGTTAGCTAAGTATATTTATGAATAACTGTAATGAACCCTATTTCATATTATATTTATATGATGCGTTATTTAGTAGATTTATTCTATTAAATTGAGATTTCAAAGTCTCTTTAATCTCGTTACTTATGTGTTAAATATCTCCTGTGTTTACTCGGAAAGAACTCATGTGTATCTCTTGTTGATCATAGAGCCAACAAGAGCCAAGTTATTGACCTAGTTGGAAAACAGAAACAACCTTTTTTTTTCAAAGCAAGGTGCACAGAATCACAGAAATTTGGATGGTGGTAGATATGCAGTTCTCAATCTCAACCTTATGAGTCAAAAATATTTGCCATAAAAGTCTTTCCAACTGTGCCGAGTTGAAAAGGAACTATGACAGATAGTTAAATCTTGCTGGTCAACAATTTAAACTAAACAACTGTTCCCAAGACAGAGAATGTGTAGAACTATGAAATTAGAATAATGCTGTTCACACACACTTTTCATGACATTTGAAGTTGAATGATGCAGAAGTAGTGTCAGTAAGCATCAACATCAAACACTTGATAAAACTACCATCTGTTTATTGTACCATTTTCTTACATTTCAGTTGCCAATTATGTCACCATCCCAGTCAAAATTTGATCACAGTTGACTTTAATCACATAAGGAAAACTACTCCTAGAATGATTCTAATTTTGGTGTAGGTCCATCAGCAATGCATTTTTGTGGCTAAAAGACAAGAAATACAATGTACTGCACCGATAGAAGCTCCTCTCAGGAGTTCAGAAGTTTATTTATAATGATGTATTCTGTCTTCCATATAGGAAGGTTGCGTCACTCCTCTGTCAAGAGAGTGCTTCTGCAAACTGATGCATTTGAGGTATATATTATTTAATCTTCAGATAGTGATGGATGGGATAAAAAACTCAAGGGTGAAGTTAGGTAAACAACTTAAAGTAGTTATGAATAAGGATTGTTTAGAGAAAACTTCTCCATAAACAGTTGAAGTTTTAAGCATACTAGCTTCCAATTCTTGGAACTTGTGTGAGAAAAAGAACATTGGTGAAGTATATGATTGTACAAGTCTATATGATATCAAGTTACCAACAGAAACCACGGAAGAAAGGAATGCTACAAAAAGAATGTTTCTAGTTTTATTATTCAATCTCTTATTTGGCAATTGAAGTATGGAATTGTGTTACAAATTCAGGATCTAACCCTGTGCAGACTATCATCATATATCTGTTGAAAGGACCTATACATCTTTTACATTCAAAATCCCTTCCACAAAAAATGACCAATTACTTGAACATGTCATAAACAAGCAAAAGAATGATGGCCTCAAGCAGAAAAACGGTATACATGACTTGATCAAACACAACCTTTGAGTTAAAGAAAAGAAGTGCCAGCCAAACCATGATGCAGAAGATTATGAGCAATTGCATCCCTGGCCTTCATGGAGCTCATTGACCTCAAGGAAACTTCAGGCACCATCTCATCATCCATCAGATCAATCTTCAACTCAGGGTCCATCTTTTCCCCCTTCAACTCACATATATTATGCAGAACACAGCAAGCCCCAAGCACAACCGGCAAGTCCTGCAGTTTCACCTCAGTCCTCTTCTGCAAACAACTCCACCTCCCTTTCAACCTGGCAAAAGCATCCCTAGCCACCTTCTGAACCTCCCCAATCTTCTCATTGAAAGCATGCTGAGTCCAAGTCAGATTCTGCTGACTATAAGGCACCAACACCCAATCCATCAAAGGGTACCCTGAGCTCCCCACAATCCAAACCCCCTTCAGAAGCCCCCCATTAGCCCTTTGAAAAAGGGCACTTTTTTCCAACACCTGATCATCAGGCATTGAACCAGGCCAACCAATGCACACATCAGTGAAGACCCCTCTGTGATCCACCACCCCCTGAACAGTAATACTGTAAGAAGTCTTCTGATTCCTCTCAGTATGCCTCTTGTTGAAATAAGCAGCCACGCTAATCTTAGGAGCTATGATAGGCACATGAGAAGTATACATAGAGCCCACCACATTAGGAATCCCAGAAACACCCTCAAACTCACTCTTCACCCTCCTCAATGCACTCTCATCAGGCCAATTCAAATACTTGTGCATAAGCACAGTCTTAATTGCAGTGCAGACCTCAAGCACCAACTTATGGCATGTTGATATGCCCAATCCAAACCTCTTAGACACAATCCTAAGAGGGTCCCCAGTGGCCAATCTCCACAAACACACAGCCACCCTTTGCCTCACAGGAATAGCATTCCTCAAAGTGGTGTCCTCCTTCACAATTGCAGAATTCAACTCCTCACATATCATATCAAAAGTTTCCCTTCCCATCCTAAAAGCCTTCCTAAACTCTTCCTCAGGAAAATCCTCTTTGTTACATTCATCCCACCACGCCCCTGAACGATCCTTCACCCACAACCTTCTCTGAGACCCCCCCACACCAGATTTCGCCCCCTCAACACCCCCACCACCTTCACCACCCTCCCTCTCACACGCAGCCACCGCCACCGCACGTGCCATTCCGCGTGACTTCTTCCTCTTCACCCTCTCCGATTCCTCCACCTGGCTGTAATACTCGTCCAAATTGGAGTAATACTGAAGCATGGCCTTCGTTTTCTTCTTGTGATTTGTCTCCAACGAAAACTTCTCCTCCTCGGAGGCCCTGTTGTTCTGTTGCTGCTCCACCTTCTCTTGCTCATCCAACAACAGTATCGAGGTTAGGAGACCCTTCAGCTCCTCCTTCTTCTTCTTGCTCCTCCTGCTGTTACTCTCTCCTAGGTTGTTGTTGTTGTTGGATGACCCATCATCACCACCATCACCATCGTCGTCATCGTCACCATCTTGGTTTTTTCTGCGGCGCTTTCTGCCTGTCGTGGAAGTCGCGTTGTTGCTTATGGCGTTGTTATTGTTGTTGCTGTTGCTCATTTGATCAAAGGAAGATTGGAGCAAGGTGTAAAGGTAAGACAAGGATTCGGGGTCTGCAAACGTTGTTGGGAGTTTCATAAAGACAAAGAAAACAAAACAAAAACAAAACCCAAACTCAGAAACAATCGAAGAAAGAATGAAAGAAACAAAGCCAGAGGCTTTAGATTTGAAGGAACAGAAACACAGTTTAACAACAACACCAATTCTTGGGATTGTGTTGAGTTTCAGTTTGGTTTGGTGTGAAATTATTATTATTATTAATTAATATATATAGTTATAAATTGTGTGAGGTGTGAACACACGGTGTGGTGTGAACGCGGACATTGAAATCTTATAGAATGAAGAGATGCCAGAGAAATGAGTGTTGTTTTAACTTCTTAATTAATTAATTAATTATTTATTTTTTTCATTAATTAATTGTTTAATTGATTAATCAGCGGAAATGAAGCGTATGATGAAACTTTGGACTTTCCGGTTTTGCGTCCATTTCTTTAATTGACAGATCGATCAGAGAGTGTTGCAAGTAAGCGAGTAAATATCATAAATTAATAACTTTATTTATTTATTTTAAATCACAGACTTATTTCAGTTTTTCTTAATTTCAAAGACCAAGATATAATTATAGGAATTAAATAGACTATTTAGTTTGCTATAACAAAACCAATGTCATTGTTTTTTCTATTGGTACCAACTCACTCTTATTTTATAATGAAAAACAAATATTCCTAATACTTTTCCTATTTTCTTTGCATAAATATACCATACAATGAATACATATCTATTTATATGTACGTTTAATCAGCATCAACATTAATTGGATCGAAATAAAAAGTGAAATTATTATTGTTCATAATTATGAGAATTGTGATGGTGAGTGAGTAAAGAATGAGGTGGGAATGAAAATTAGGGTTATAGTGTGAACACGATTTGGGATTGGAATTTTTTGAGATTGGATTTGGCTGTGTCAGGTATGATATATGACAGACGCAGACTTGGAATTTTCTTAATTTATCTTCTTATTCTCTTCACTTTCTCAATCATCATTAAACTTTTTTCATCCATGGGATTCCCACGAATAACGAACAAGATTAAACATTTTTTTCATTATCATGGTATTGTTATTTTGTTGATGATTAATATCAATAATTACTACATAAAATCTCTTCTTTCAAACCACAATGCTTAAAGTTTAACCAATTTAAATTTAAATACAGGCTAATAATAATATTGAAAATGTAAAGCCAAACGCCCAAAATTAATTTTAATAATTAAAAAATATTTCAGCTTCTGATATAAAATTTTGACCGGTCAAACCTGTTAGTCTTTGTTGTCAGAGAACTAGTTGATGACGTAATAACAATCACAGTTAGTGTCTAATAATCATGATATTAAGATGTATTTTTTTAAAATAAACTGTGTTTTTAATACCTATTATTTTCTTGAAAAAAAAGAATTTTTGAAAAAGTTGAAATATTTTGTAGTGAGATTAGGGTTATCTTTTAGAATATTGAAGTTTTGGATTTTGTGAGACCGAAACACAAAGGTATCGATGAGAAAAGAAAAAGTGGGGTAAGAGCACTAATTGAGGATAATGGTATAGAAGATTAAAAATTTGGAAATCATCTAAACCTGTTAGATGATAAGATCTTCATGTACTTGTGTAGTTGGTTTATGTTTATTTTAGTCAAGAATGTGATGATAGTAATAAAATATTAAGAGGAAATTGGTACATGTGTTTATATATGTTTAATTTCCTAGTTCAGATCTCATGTCAAAAATATTGTTATGTCAAGTAAGATTCTCTTATATGAAAAACGTTTTTTATTATAGACAGGAAAAAAAAGTGTCATGATTAATATATATATATATATATATATATATATATATATATATATATATATATATATATATATATATATATACACACATATGGCATTTTGAGAAAAAAGGAAAACTACTTTTTAAACATATTTGTTGGAAAAAATATTCCACAAATGTGGTAAATTCTAACAAAACCTGATCAAATTTGAGTAATCCCTTTCTCTATTTTTTTCAAAATGTGTTTAATTAAGAGATAAAATTAATTAAAGTTTTAGTTCATCATAAATTTATGTACTTTAATTGGGTTCATGTTAAATTTTTTTTTCTATTGGATATCAATACATTTTTATAGTTTTTAATTGAATTATTATGTTTTAGTTTTTTTTTCCTTGGATGATGTTTATTGTTATTTTACATTATCATCTTATTTTCTATCTGAGATTTTATAATTAATATAAAATAATATTAAAATAATAAACAATATTTGTCATTTTACATTAATTAAAAATTCTTAATTTTATTTTAATAGACGATGACAGAAAAATAAGATGACAAACTTAAATAACATTCACATTATCTAATTAACAGAAAAATTAAATAGCTATACTTTCCTAATGTTAGTATTCAATAAACAGACCAAATTTTGATAAGAATTCAATTAAAAGTAGGGGTGACAATTAGGGCCTGACCCGTCAGGAGGGTCCGCGAAAAAAATGTGAGACGAGCCAAAGTAGTGAACCTGCAGGCTTGTAGTGTCCTAGTCTGCATAAGCCTGCAGTCCGTGTGGGCTGGCTCGCGTTCCTTGCGGACCGGTTTGCAAGTCCGCATAAAAAAGAAGCTTGCACTTGTATATATTAATTACTTTTTTATGGACTTTTGCATTAACGTTTAAAATTCTTGTATAACTGGAAAAGACAAATATTATGTATTTTTTAATGTGCTAAAATTTAAAGAATACATTTACTTAATTTTGTGAACTTCTTAAAGTTTTCAAATTTTTAAAAATTAAAAATTTTATCAAAAAAATTAAAAAAAAAAAAAAACGGGTCAGTCCGCGGACCCATGGACCCACGAGTCAAGGAATGTGCGGGACGGACTAGTGTTTGCAGCCTGCATAAAGTGTGCGAAACGGGACGAGCCAGTCCGTATTGTGCGGGTCGGACCGACCCAGTCCGTATTGTGCGGGCTAGACCGACCCGCATTGCCACCCCTAATTAAAAGTATCCAAAGTTATGAGAAAAAAAAAAGAAGTAAAACTTAATAAAACCTAATAAAATTATTTAACATTTATACCACTATTAAAAGAACACATTTATAATTTCCATGGCAATTGTAAAACAATAACCACATCAACCCGCCTAAAAAACTTGAAAAGAAATCTCTTAAACAAAAATGTCAAATTCAAACAAAAATCTGACTTAAATATGATGGGTGAGCAAAGAAAAATCATGAATCAAATGGAGGAATATTTTACATTAACAACATATTTATTAAAAAGCATTATTCTTGAAAATCTTGGACTCATTAGAGGCATTTATTAGTGAGGCATAGGTTTGGTTTAACCTTTAGCCAAAAAGTTGTGCTTGTTGGGAGTAGACATTTTTTCTTTTTTTTTCCAAGAAGGCGTGAACATGAAAGACTTTGACATTTTGGCATGCATGTTCACACTTGAGATTGCCCTAGATTACAAGGACGATGGGTCCCACACTCCCAAAGCATGATATCACAATTCAACAATATACGCTACTTTTGACCTTGTGTCTCACTAGTCATAGCCCATCTAACAAGTAAACCAATGTGCTAAAAGCTATGAATGTCATAACTCAATTTGCAATCTCCAAAAATGCAAAAAAGTATAATGTCATGTGCATCTACCAAAACGATACATCAAAAGTCTCCTCATAAAAACCCCATTTCATAACTTAAAGGGTTTCGATGTTTAGGGTTTTGTGTAAAAGCAAATGGGTGATTCATGGAAAACAAGAATCTCAACTACTCTTTCTATGTTTTATGTGTTTTTACTTCTGGACTCTTTTCTTTGAGCATCTGTTTATGTTATATAAGAACAAGATTTTTCAAGGAATTGTGGAAGAAGCATGGCTTTCACACACTCATTTGGTGGTATTTTTAAATTAAAACTTAGTTTTCCTTGGGAATTTATCCATCGTAGTTGTTTCTCACTTCTTCTTTTTTTCATTATGCTTTTTGTGGTTTTGTTCTTATTGCTATTTTAGTTGTGTAAATTTAGTTTTTTTTTTTTTTTAATTTGACTTTTTTAGGTTACCTTGACCATTGATATTTAATGAAAAAGGTTGAGATGGAAGTAGTTGTGTGACGTTTCATATTTAATAACAGACAGAATTTTGTGAAAAACAAATACTAAAATTATTAATCTTAAAAAGTTAAAACAGTTGGGAGTTATTTTTGTTTAGACTAATAATGTAAAATTTTAAGTATGGATGGATTGGAAGCTGTTGAAGAAATATTTATAAAACATAATAAACTCTAATACAGCAATTTAATTCAAAGATATTTCAGAAAAAAAATGAGCTTGCATAAAGAAAATGGAAATACAATTCTACTGAAGTGAATAAATGAATTTGAGGGAATAAAGAACAAATTGTGATGTTTGTTTTAAGGGATGAAAAAGTTAAAATGAAGAAATTTGAAAGTAAAATTTAAAAAAATTGTGAATAATTTGATATATATGATAGATATTTTTTTTAATAGATAAAATTGTTGGATTACAATTTTATTCTTATAGTTAAAATTAATATAAAATAAAATATAATAATAATAATTATTATTGAAAGCATTTCACCATACAATTAAAATTCAAATAAAAGTGAAATAATTTAATTAAAAGTGAATGATATTTGTGTAGAATGATTTATGTCGGACAGTTTTTCCCTTCTAATCTTTTCACTCGTTCAAGGATGAGATTCAACTCTTCTTCAAATCCATGGAAACAAATGCCGTTGGTAGTCTCTCCCCAATCCTATGTAACAATACATTTATGGAAGCAAACATAAAAGAATACAAAGAGAAAAATAATGTAAGTTTCAAAAACTAGAAAAAGAATATTTTTAAAAGATATAGTGCTCCAATTATAAAGAAAGATTTTCAAAGAAGAAAAAAGCAAAAAACACAAACATAGAGAAAAAACTAAAAACATTTCAACAATTAAATAAATAAATAAACAAATAACAATACATAACTAATTATTATGCTAACAAAGATATATACATGTCATCACGTGCATACATAAGTGACAACATCTTTTTGTCAGATAAGTAAATCCTTAATATTATTTGATGACTAAAATTACATCTATTTATTTTTAAAATTTTAAAAACAAATTGAATAAAAGATTGAAATAGACGAAATCATTTGATGTCATAATTTAGAAATTAAAAACATATTTAATAATATATTTATTTTTGAATAAAAATATAGAATTACATTTATTAAATTCATTCTTAACCGTTATTTCCTAAAAAAATATTGATACGTGGCCTCTAACTACCTTTTCACCATGCACTTGTCACCTTTTTGGGAGAGACACGTCATAGAATATTTTTATGGTGACGATATAACTATGTTTAAGGTTTTAATTCTACTTTAACTCGTCATTTTTTATACCTTATGTTACCTTAACATGGATGAATATCGACCAAAGATTCATCTTAGTATTAGGGATGTCAAAAATATTCGTATCTGTGAGTATTCGTAGATAAAACTCGCAATGGGTAGGAAATGAGTATTAAAAATGGATACCCGCTACCCGTAGGTATGAATATTTTTTATACCCTCATGTTAATGGAGCGGGTACGGGTATTACAGTATCCGTACCCGTGGATACCCGTACCCGCTAAACTTTAATTCACAAAAATATCCTTATATATATATATATATTAGTAAAAAATATTTTGTCCTAATTTTTTATAAGTTGTACATCTTGTCTTTTGTCTTCATTATTAGTATTGGTACGTTGTCTTCTTCCAAGTACATCCATTGACATTCTTCTCTTTCCCTTATTTGAAATTGGACATATACATCAAACCCTATATAGATAGTGACATTTATGGTATGTTTGTTATCAAATGATGGAATCAAAATAAGAATACCTGACACGTGACAGTTGAGGTTTATTATTTGATTATTTTTCAGGAATCTGTCGAAAAAAGTAGGTTTGTCGATCAAAACACTAATTAAAGAATTTTCATTGTGTTGAATGTCATTTTATATTTATTTTTATAATTATTTGGACTTGTATGAACTTGAGTTAGTTTGAAATTTATTTAAAATTTATGACAATGATGTATTTTATTTTATTTTATTTGAATTTATGATTAAATATTTATTTTTTAAATAATTTTGTAAATACCCACGGGTACCCGTGGATATCCGCGGATATGAAAAAAATAGATGGGTATCCGCATAACGGATACCCGACGGATATGGGTACAAGACAAATATTTATCTAGCGGATAGGTACGGGGGAGCTACTACCCATACCCTACCCGCTCCGTTGACATCCCTACTTAGTATCCTCGTCAATGTTTCCCTTTAAGAATCTACCCAAATGAGTTGATTTTACGGTCCAATTATAATCATATCCATAATATATTCGAAATGTCATAATATATAAGTTATGACTTAACAATCAATATCAAATATATTAAAAGGTACATTAACGTTGTTATTGATTTTCTTGCTGATTTAAAAGTTAAAGATGGTTGTAGTAAATATAGTTTGTTATTCCCCATATGAAATTAGAGACCTAGTTTTCTTTTTTTTTCTTGACTTAGCCACATTGACATAATCTTACCTTTGTTTTCTTTTTCCTTGAAAAAATAGGACATTGTCGAGTTGGGGTACCATAGGGACCAATACATTCACTCGTAATAAAGAAAAGCACGAAAAGGTCAACAGAAGTATTTTTAAAAGCATCCCAAATGATACAGCTATCAAAACAACCCAATTAGATCAATAAATCGACCAGAAAAATGAAATTAAAAATGGTAGGTGTAAACCAGTTAAGAGTTAATGGCAAACTACCCAAATTCTTCTTCAACAAGAGACATAGAGGTCTCACAAAAATGCTAGTTTTAGATTTTTAAAAAGGTTAGTTTAATTAGTAGTTTATATATTATTTGAGACTTTTATAATTGACTATTAAATTTTAGGATAATGATACTTTAATCCATTTTTTTTATTTATTTTTAATTTATCACTCTTATCACCCTTAGATCATCACATCACATCATTATAAAAAATTTGAAATACATTATTCAAGAGTAATGAAAATAATAGATTAAAAATGAATTAAAAAAAATAGATTAAAATATCATTTTTCTAAATTTAACCGCTTTGCAACTCGGTTGTTCCAAAAACTTATATTTAACTCAATCTGTGTAATCATTACCTTAATGGTAAGTTACTGTCAGAAACACGAAGTGCCCACACAGTAAAACAAGATTTCAACCTTTCACCATCAAACATTTGGCACTGACCTCCATGTGGTAGTAATCGAAATCGAAGCTTCCGTGAAAGAGCAGAGCGACATCTGGGTACAAATGAAAGGCGTGCGTTAGTGTTTGACGTCAATAGATTTGCATCCACATCTTACGTTGTAATTGATTCATCAATAATTGCAGCATAACTGGTTGAAGTGACTTCAAAGGAAAAAATCCGATTTTCTACAAACACTCGTTAACAGACACAAGCAAATCTTCTCAAGTAAACTCATGGTCCCTAAACCCTAAAATTTTGTAAATCGCTATCACATTAGCTCTTTAATTTTAAAAAACTAATAAAAAATCTCTATGGGTATAAATTGGCAATAACAGTACTTAAAATGTTTTAAAAGGATATTACTCTGATAATAATAATAATAATATTAATAATATTCACACATATTTCAAGAAGCCTAAGTTTAAGGACTCGTTTAACATCCCAAAGACCTGAGTAACATTTTCAACTTCAGAAATCAAATTCGCAGCGGGTACCACTTTCAGGACTAAAGTAACTCTATCCGTCTTTAATGTGGCACGTCAACTTTACACGTTAACTATTAATACGTATTTAGAAATGTGCCCCACTTAACAAAACAAATCACGTCAAATGAGTCTTCAATATTAAAGGTAGAACTAGGAACTTCTACTCTAAAGTGAAAAACCATGTGCATGATGCATTATCAAACATGCTATATTGGAATACCCACGACCATAATATTAGCTGAAGCTTAGTTCCCTAGAAAAGAAAAAAACTCAATTCAATGGATATCTTTGTAAATACATGCCCCCAAAGCTCCACGTCCAACCATCTCAACTAACATGAAATTCTGTCATTCAACTAAAGTCTTCATCTGCGAAAAATTGTCAGTCCCACAATAATACAACATCTTCCCGATTCCTAATATTAAAATAAAACAAATGTGTTAAAGCTACACAAAACATCTGTTAAGATTGGACAAAGATACAAACTCAATTAATGGATGAGGGGAGGCCCTCACATGAGTTCCTCGTTGGCTTTAATTGAAGGAACACTTGTACGGAAACCCTACATCCAAGTTCTCACTCACCAATATCAGTGTCCTTGTCTGTCTGCTACACTCCGCAATGCATCGACTTTCTGCTTAGTTCCTATTAGCGAAAGTTTCCTTTCCCAGCACAGCAGCAGAGACATGTTAACCTTTAAAACCAATCAACTTGTATATTTACATAGCCAAGTTGGCACATGCATGATCAAGTAAGAGACCTCCCAGCCCACTCTCGTTCTCGTCTCTTTTGTTTGGCAATCATCCTATTAAACTTTTCTTTTCCCTTTTCCAGAAGTGGGTCGTGCACAACATAGTCATTTGGGTCCTCATTACGTGACATGCGGTCCTGCACGGTTACAAGAAAATTACAGGCAATGTGTAAGGGTGTAAGAAAGCAGGGATGTTATTTCAATAGAATTATTGCAGATATCTTAGAGCACGCGGATATTTATTTCAATAGAATTGTCTAATTTCAAAAATTTTCTTCATGTATGTAGAAGAAATTTTCAGATTATTTCTGACAACTGACAGATGAAAATGAAAAGACAGGTGAAACACATAATTTGGAGGGAAAATAAAATGATTTCAAAATCCACAGTTTATACAGCCCATCTAGAAGAAATGCGAAAAGAAAACTCACCTTGCCAGACTCGGGGGCAAATTTTAAACTGACACCTCTCCAGTCAGACAAATCCTCATTTTTAACATCTTCAGATTCGCTTGGGGGTGTCTCCTTTGCTGCATAAGAATTCTTAAACTTTTGAAGTTTAGCCAGAACCTAAAGATAGAGATACAAAGGGAACAATGTTACTCGGGAAAAGTACTTGAAAACACACAAGCATATTATGATATTATCTATCACAAAAGAACCCTCAAACGACTAAAAATTTAGAAACAAAAAATTAACCCCATAATCCGGAAGGTTCAGACAATAACAAATGTTCAATTAACTGTCAATCTTGTTTATCTAGAAATTGAGTCAACTACTCTTAACATGTCATGGTAAAGTATTAGTCAGGGTATCGTTTCCTTTTGTTAGAAGTGGGCTTTAAAGCCAAACTCAACCCCACAAAACCGGCTTGTAAGGTGACGTTTGCACCTCACTTATATACTATGAATTGGCCTTATCTCTAGTCGATGTGGGACTTCCAACACTCCCCCTCACGCCAAGGTATATTCATCTCGTGCGTGGACAAGAAATTAGTGGATGGTCCGTTAACGGCACGATATCGGATAAAACATAATGTCCAAAAAAGTTCGTTAGAATAGGCTCTAACTTGGCTCTGGTTTGCACCTCACTTATATACTATGAATTGGCCTTATCTCTAGTCGATGTGAGACTTCCAACACCTTTCAATTACATTTTTGATAGTCTAGAATGCTCAAGAACACAAGAAAAAAAAAAAAGACTACAAAAGGAATAAGAAAACAGAAAATAAAAAAAATTAAAACATACTTCATCTTCGCGCCCTTGAAGTCGGCGTTTCTTCTGCTTCTGCAATTGTCTTCCTCTCTCAGTTTCATTTAATAGTTGCAGATCTGCATCTGCATTAGCCATTCGTTCAGCTCTTGCTTCAGATCCCACTCCCTTTTTCTTCATGGACAACTTTTCCACCTTTGGTTGATCCTCATCAACACTGGCAGCATTGGACCTAACAAGTAGACAGTCAACCATTTACTCAAGTTTAGACCAATTACAAAATGCTTGAATAATCACACAAGCCACAAAACAAGCTTACATATGCAGAAAATCCAATAGATACAAAAAATGTCTACTTGGAAATCCAAGCAAGCAAACTTCATAGGCAATACAAGGCTAACAAGAAGCCACTTTAAAATATTTCTGGGGCAGCTAATTGATAGATTATGTAGCTACTTTAAAAAAATGATACAACTAGGAGTATAACTAGCAATTTTTCAAATGCCAGAACGTAATCAAGGCACAGTAACCTGATTACAGTGGATTTCTCAGGTAATGCAGCCATGGGTTAGGAATCTCCATATTCTTTAAGGAGAAATGTCAAACGTCAGAATGATATCTATATGAAGAAATATAGACATGCATATGCATATCCTGGGACTTTGGACTTGGAGAATTGAACTACAGACTAGTTAGTAAATATTATCCTTTTTGTATGAAACTAAGAAAAAAACATGCAAGCACAATATGTTTTCATTGCACAGGCATGGTTCCTAAGGTGAACTAAATGTGATATGAATCCAGCACAACCATCTAATAATTTCCTCTATGACTCTAACTTGGGTCCACCTTGGCCACAAGTTCTGGCTTTGTTGCCAAGTATGATATATAAGGAACATAGAGTATGTAAGGGGCCACAGGCTCCCCATAATGAGCCTAATAATATATCATTCTTGTTTCACAGCCACATTTTACAATTTAAAAGAGCTGAAATTTTTTATCGCATTATATATCATGCCATTCAAAATATCCACATTGACACTTTTGTGGCAACAGCTAAAACACATACTTGAGCTCTAAATGTTGCCATAATAGAATTTCACAGATGGATAGTTTTACCTTGGTGCTGAAGTATCATGATTCTCTGGAATGGACCTTCCTGCTGCTTAAGAAAACAATGATGTGAGTCTTAGCAATAAAAAAAATATTTTGAATACGAATAGTACATAAAAAGAAGGAAAATTATAAAATGTTCCAAGGAATCAACAGTTTAAATCTTAGTAAGCATAACGATTATTGCATTCACAAATAAGACAAACTTCTGCCACAGATTTATAAAAAAAATAGATCTCTATTACCATAAATGATTACTGCATTCACAAATAAGACAAACTTCTGCAATAGATTTATAAAATAAAATACATCTCCGTTACCATTAAATTAAATGCATCTTAGAATGTTGTCATTTTATTTGCTCTTGTAATGCAAAAAGTAGCAAACATTCCCCTCAAGTGTTGAGAACACGAAAATGTATTTATAATTTACACTTAACTTAAAAGATCTAATATGCTATAAGCAGTTGCAAAGTGTCTCAATCAATTGTTCCTGCAACAATTAGCATCTTCTAATCATTTTCTCCCTTGTTAGGACTAGCATTTTTATTGTACACGTTTAGTTTTTTATTCCATTTGACAGGTGCCATATGTCACTTCTACAACTTGATTCTTCCACATACTATGCCTTTCAAAATTTTCGCTATTACATGTTTGTTATATTCGTGTTGATGCAACAAGCATTACAAAAAGAGTGAGAGTTTAATTTCACACATCAAAAGTATCTCATTCCTATGTTTTGTTTTCAAAATTTACAGATGGGATGCGGAAGTAGGAAGTGGCCTAATTGCTACATAATTTATCTTATGTTGGAAATGAAGAAGGAATAAACATGGAAGTCTGACAGTAACTGTAATAGTATAATGTCACAGCTATAAGACAATTGAATCTTGCATGAGTAGAACATGAAAGGCTTCCTTGATCAGAGGTTGAGATGTTACAACTAAGAAACTGCAATATATAAAATATATTGAAGACAATTTGAAGTACCTTTTTGCGACTTAGGCTTAGGAGGGAGATCACCCAACTCCTTCCTCTTTTTTAGTATCTGCATGCGCATTCTTGAATCAAAATCCGCTTCATCGTCATCACTTGAATCAAGACGGGCAACGTTACCAGGTGCTGAATCTTTCTGAGGCTCTTCTTTCTTTGCATTAAGTGTCTCCCTAACAGACAACTGCAGATCTCTTCTTGACGAACTCTGCAAAATAAATACAAGCAATTTATGTTTGTGACAATTTGATGTAACATTTGTATTGTTAGTTTCCATTGAGATATGAACTTTCAGGTTGAAATTATCAAATGACTATGTCAGATGGAGTCTCTTGGAGCTGTAAGCCAAAGCAGTAACCCGCAAATAATTAACAGATAAAGTACTAAAAATTGCCATTATCAGGTAAGAGTTGTACTATAGGAACAAAAGAAATACTATAAGAAAGGTCTTATTACCAATTCACTATCAGGTGTTTCTTCCTTTAGAAGACGAGGATCATTCAAGACATCGTGACTGCTCTTGATCTTTTGCTTCACCAACACCAATTCCTTTTCCTCTTCTTCAGCTTCTTCCCCAAATGAAAGCAAGTTCAATTTTCTGTAATTGAATTTACAAATCCATAAGCAACCTGCTGCTTAGAAAGTAAGCATTCTGCATTGAGTTCTAAGACATTTTTCTTCAACAGGAAGTTGAACTTACTTTACACCTTTCTTCTTTGGCTCTTTACTTTCAGTATCAACTCTAGCTTCAGTCCGAGATTTCTGAAGTGTTCTTGGAACAATATCTTCAAATGGATTCCATAACACCTAAAATATGCATATTAAGATGACATTAGTGAGGATTAATTATCTGTCTGCACTGGACACAAACTTCAATGTTTTAGCAATACAAATCTAAAGCACAACGAACCTCAACTGATAAAATCTTTGGCGGATCTAAAGGCCTGTCATTCTTATCAGTTTCAACTTCACCCAGTCTCAAAAGATTATACATTGTATCTCCTGTCACCTGAGTCAAATAACAGTGAGAACAGCCAATCATCCTTAAATATCACAAACAGAAAGTTTTACTTCAGCATAACTGCAATTGTATTCTTTAGGGATTTTTCACTTGAATGTGGTGATATGGAAGGCACGGTATCCGCTAACGTCCCATCACTGACTTGGCCCAGGCTAAGTGAAAATGAAGTGGTGGGCCTACCCATCCCAACCAGGGGTATGCTGGAATTGATTTTTTTTTTTTTTTCATTTTCTGTTTGCAATTTTACATATTTCATTTTGTTTTCACTTTGTTTCCATTTTCAAAAGTGTAGCAAAACGAGGAACACAACCTTTCATTGTTTTCAATTTTATTTTATAATCTCACCATTTCTTATACAAATCTTGGAAAACATGAAATAAAGAAAAAAAGAGTGACACTACATAATTAAAAGTGCACACAGAAAATAAAAACAGAAATTGTTTCCTTGGACAGAACTCCTCTTACTTTTCCAAAAATGGTATGCTTGCGGTCAAGCCAGTCACAACGATCGAGGGTGATGAAAAACTGACTTCCATTGGAATTTGGAGATCCAGCACTTGCCATCGCAACTATTCCTCTGTGCTTGAATTTTAAACGAGAATGAAACTCATCAGCAAAAACACCACCATAAATGCTTTCACCTCCTACAACAACAGCAACAAAACAATTAGTTTCTTTATTAAAAGACCCACTAAACAGTCAGAAGAATCACAAACAAAACAGTATCCACAAGTCACATAAATCAGCTAGCAACAATGGTGGAATATTGCAGTTTCCTTAAATCAATGCAAAACCAAACCCTATTCATGGTGGAAAATCTGAATTGATTTTGCCTCCTATTAGACGTTATTTCAGTAAAAAAAGACAATATTTGTTTACTGTTAACCAAAATTGATTTTGCCTCCAAACCTCAGCTCTATTGTAAGTGATAAAAGGTAGTTTCTACTTTAGATTGAAAAGCTTGTCAGAATAACTCTTACATCAAACTTGTCTTCAAGATAAAAAAGAAGCATCCCAAAGCAACCTAAAGTTGCTTGAAGTTAAAATCAATTATGAATCAAGAATTAAGGGTTTGTTTGGATGAGTTTCTCCATAAGTTCATTCTAAGAGAGAAAAATAAGGAAAAAACTCAAATTAGTTTCTCTAGAAGCTAAAATTAACTTGTGCACAAGTTACAGATAAAAATTTAAAGAAGCTATATAGAGAACTTTTACAAGTTATGCATAAGTTAATTTTAGCTTATGAAAAAGCTAATGTCAATTTTTCCTCTTATTTTTCTTTTGTGGAAAGAACTTATGGAGAAACTCATCCAAACAAGTCTTCAACGTGCATACATTTCACTAAACTCCGCTAACTAATAATTTCAATTCAACGTGATTCCAAATAATCCAACCACAAAGCTAAAAACATTAAAGTGATAAAAAAAAAAAGCAGCTTCTGCTTTAGACTGAAAAAATTGCACTAAATTTTACATCAAACTTGCTTTCAGAACAAAAACGCATCCAAATCAAGTTAACCAGTATTTCAATGTGATCCTGAATTATCTAACACAATCTGTAAACACACTTTAAAGTGTTAAAAAGATAGCAATTTGCTTTCGATTGAAAAAAATTACATTATATATTTTACATATCCAAACATAAATCAATATAACTAGTATTTCAAAACAATTCTGAATACTCTAACACACATTAAAGCAATACTGCTCTAGATTGAAAACGTATACATTATGTTTTACATTTTACATCAAACTCGCATTCAGGAAAAAGCTAATCCAAGCACAGATCAATTCGCTACAACTTCCATTTTAACTAAAACTAAGCCAATTTCCCAGAACAAATTCATATAAAATCAATTACGCAAACGCTCACTCATAGTTTTACGACCAATTACGGAGAAACGAAAGCGGAAGGGCGCTAATTAGAGCGCGTGGACTCACCGGTGCCGGAGCCGGAAGGGTCGCCAGCTTGGACGAGGAAGTCCTTGATGACGCGGTGGAAGATAGTGTTGTCGTAATAGTTTTCGAGGCAGAGTTGCACGAAGTTCCTCACGGCTTTTGGAGCCTCCTTCGGCCATAGCTCGATGTCCAATGGTCCGCGCGTGGTGCTCACTACCACTTTCCCCTTTGTTGGAGGTTCTAGAACGTAAACCGACGACATCTTCGACTGTTTCGATCGCGTAACCACCACCAGCACCACCACCCACGGTAACTCTGTGTGAGGGTTTTGGTTTTGCTAAGGATTTCAGAATCAAATTGATTCTGTGTTCTTAGCACTCCCGATTCTTTTTTCTTATTATTTATTAAACAAATAATATAGTTTTTCGGCAAATTAGTTTTTTCGTATTTAATTTCTTTCCGTCGAAATAAATATAGAATAAATTTTTATTTTCAATTACATAAAAAAAGTCTTTAAATTTTGTAAAATAATGAATTTTTTTTTTAAATTTCAAAAAACAATTTATAGTTAAAAAATAGTGATCTCAACTTTAACGGATTTATAAAATACGAAATCATAATAATTGAAATATTTTTATAAATTTAAATGTAAATATTTTATGTAATTAAAAAATAAATGATAAAAATTATGTGTATTTATAATTTATAATGGTAAAATATATTTTTATATATTATCTTGTTTTCTACATGGTATCAAGAGTCTCAAATTATTCATGACTACATGATATCAAGAATTTTGAATGATCTATGATTCATATGAGATTCTTGCATTAGTTTCTCTTTCCTAAATCCTAAATTTTAAGTCCTTAGTCTTCTTCGCAAATTTTATAATTGAGAAGGATTCTTGCAGAGTTTCCCTTTCCTAAACTCCAAGTCCAAAGCCTCTTTTGCAATTTTTTAGGTTTCATCTGATCACAATTTTATCTTTTGCTTTGAGGCGTTTTTGGAGAATTTGCACCATGTTATTTATGCCATTTTATGGTATTTGCAATCCTCTAATATTGAGTTTGTATTTTATTTTGTTTATTGTTTCCGCTATGTGGTTTGTATTTCTCTTTTTTGTATTCGATGATTTGTTATGACGACTTGTAAAGATGATTCTCTTCCGTCTATTAGTGTGCAGTTGGATGGTAAAAATTATTCCTACCAGAGTTTTGTTATGAAAAAATTTCTTCGTGGAAAGTCCATGTGGTTTTATATTTCAGGTGTTAAGGCAAAACTGATTGACACCAAAGTTGATGATTATGCTATTGCTTTAGAAGTATGGGAAGTTGATAACTCTCAAATTATCACTTGGATAATAATTCTGTCACACACTCGATTGAAGCTCAATTGGCAAAATATAATACTTCAAAGGAGGTATAAGATCATTTATCTCGATTGTATACACCGTTTAATAATGCCAAATAGTATCAACTTGAGACAGATATTCGTGCACTAAAGCAAAATGACATGAGCATTTAGGAATTTTCATGACAACCTTATGAGATCAACTTGCTTTGACTGAGCCTGTAGAATTGAGTGCTTTTGCATCGTATATTACTCGTAGGGAATCACAACGTTTGGTTCAATTTTTTATGACCTTGCGTAGTGATTTTGAAAGTTATGTGATTCAATTTTGCATCGTAACCCTCAGCCTTTATTGATGATGTTGTCAATGAATTATTAGCAAACAAAATTAGAATTGCTTCCCAACCTCGGGCCAACATAGCCTTGCAATCTCAAGGTACATCATCACTAAATATATCTTCTAACGAATGGATCATTGACTCAGATGCCACTAATCATATGTTACATCATTTGTCTTTTTTGTTTCATTATCACCTAACTCATCCATGTTAATTGCAACTGCTAACAGTGATTCAGTTCCATTATCTGGTATTAGTACCATTGCCACACCATCTTTATTGTTGTCTGATGTTTACTACATACCTAGTCTTACTATGAATCTTGCTTTTTATTGGGAAGAACTGTGATTCTGGATATAATGTGTATTTCACTCCATCTGAATGTTTTGTACAGGACTGTACATCTCAAAAGGTGATTGAGATAGGATGTATGCAAGGTGGATTATATCTTCGTTCTGTTTGTCTTCTTTTTCACCTTTTTATTTGTGTCATTGACAATTTTGTCGTGAAGCGATCAAATTGATATTATTTATCTATAACAACTTTAGTATTGTTAAGAAAGTAGAAAGGGTAGAGTAACTCAAAGTCGTCTCTTAACTAACACATAATTGTTTTTTAACAAATTAGTTCTTATAAAAACTATACAAAAGAGTTAGTCAAATTATAAGAGAAATAAGATAAATGAAAGAAAGAAATAGAATTGAAAAAAGATAAAAACAATAGTAAAGAAAACAAGTTAATTTCACTATTTTTTCAAAATAGGATTCACCATTGGTTTTCTAAAGATTATTGTTATTGATTTCAAATTAATCAATGTAGCTTCTCAATTAATTTGTTGGCGTCCTCACTTTTAACCAAAATAACTTATCAATCAAAAGCAAGAACTTTATAGATTAATCATAGTAAATCTAATCAAAGTAACTTCTCAATTAAATATTACTGTGCCTAATCATGTTTATTCTCTTACCCCTTGTATATAGTAAAAACCCAATTAACTAAAATAACTTCTTGATTAATTATAATTAGTGTTTTCATCTTTAATCAAAGTAACTTCTCAAATATTAGTCAAAATTTATTCAATCATATGAAAGTTTCTAAAATTAACCAAAGTAAATTCTCAATTAAAATTTAAAAACCCTTAGCCAACTTGCTACAATGCAAAAATTATTACTTTTACTATATTAAGAACCAAAAGACATAAATGAAAATAATCACAACAAGAATAAAAAGAACAAACAAATTACCTTAGAATTCAATTAAGAAATTACAGTGGAACTAACATTTGAAGCCTAGCCTCCATGTAATGCAAAAGTAAGAAGTTGGAGAAGAAAGTAAACAGAAAGAACAGAATTAGGCCTCCCTAAGGGATCCTAAACGCCAAAGTGTCGAGTTTCTCCTTTTCTACTTTCCCTTGGTCTTTTTATACAGGCCTTGATTAGACTTGAATCTTATATTTTATGTTGCTTAAATCTTTTATCTTTTGACATACTATCTCTCAAATAATTAACAGATTTCATCAGTTTCTAAAATATTTGGAAGATTTTCTCTATTGATAATTTGAGATATACCAAAGATAATTAATTATTCAACAACTTAATTTTTGTTCAATTTTTAATTCTAGCTTTCTTGTTTGACCATTTGACAACCTTTAACCAGAATTTACCCAGAGTTGATTACTTTGACCAATTTTGACCCATTATCTGTCTAATTAGAGGCTTTCACGTGGCATACCTTTCTTTCTCCAAAATTTGGGTTTCTCAAGTGTTGTTGCCCGATGATTCCATGGTTCACGCGTGGCTGCTAGTGGTTGATTTCGCAAGTTGCTCGATGGAGTTCATCTTGTTGCGTTTAATGCAGGTTTTGATGCGAAGTCCATTGCCACCAAGAAAATGTCCTATTAGATCTCGTTGGATATACAAAATCAAGACAAAAATCAGATGGCTCAGTTGAAATTTATAAAGTTAGACTTGTTGCTAAAGGATATACCCAAGAGTATGACATGGATTATGAGGAAACATTTGCTCCTGTGGCAAAGATGATTATTGTTTGTACCTTGATTGTTGTCCCTTTTATTTTTCAAAGATTTCTCAAATGAATATGAAGAATACCTTTTTGAATGGGGATCTACATGAGAAAGTCTACATGATTCCACCACCAGGTGTCTCTCACAAATCTGGTGAAGTTTGCAAACTTCAAAAAACCCTATATATGGTCTTAAATAAGCATCTCGTGCTTGGTTTCAGAAGTTTTCTATATTAATTATCTCTTGGTTTTGTTGCTAGTCATCATCATTTTGCATTATTTGTCAGGAAAACCAATGTAGGACGTATTTTGCTATCCTTATATGTTGATGATATGATTAATATTGGTGATGATTTTGATGGAATTGCATTTTAAAAATTGCAATATCCCATCGTTTTGCTGTGAAAGATTTGAGTGTATTATGTTAATTTTTGGGTATTAAGTTTGTTTCTTCGTCCAAAGGTTATCTTTTGTCTCAGTCTAAGTATATTGCTGACCTATTGGAGCGTGCTCGACTTATTGACAACAAGATTGTTGATACTCCTCTTAAGACAAGTGTACGATATTTCCCATCGGATGATGTTCCCTTAACTAATTCTACTTTATATCGAACTATTGTTGGGAGTTTGGTTTATCTTATTGTGACTCGTCCAGACATTGCATATGTTGTTCATGATGTTAGTCAGTTTGTTTAAGCTCTGATCACAACAGTTCATTAGGGTGTTTTTCTTCGTATTCTTTGGTATCTTTAGGGCACTCAATTTTAGTCTCTTTTGCTCTCTTCTACGTCGTCTTTAGACTTGCATGCCTATTGTGATCTGGATTGGAATGGTGATTCTAATTATCAAAAATCCACTACTGGTGGTGTATTTTTCTTGGTGATTCATTTGTATCACGAAAGAGTAATAAACAAGATCTTAAATCTCGATCCTCCACAAAAGCTGAGCATCACACCATGGCTTTGACTGCCTATAAGATTATTTGACTGTGTTGGTTACTTGCAGATATGAATGTTTATTTCAAATATACTACACCTCTACATTGTGACGATAAAAATGCTATTCATATTACTCGCAACTCTATTTTTCATGAGCGAACCAAACATATTAAAACAGATTTCTATTTTACTAGTCATCATCTTCAACTTGACATTATATCTATACCATTTGTTTCTTCGGCTCTTCAAATTGCAAATATATTTACCAAGTTGCACTTCGTTTTACGCTCTCTTTTTTTATTTGATAGACTTTCAATGCATTTAACCATAATATTATGAGTTTGAGGAAAGATATTAGTATAGATTCATGTTTTAGACCTATTTACTTGTGCCTTCAAATGTTAGCTTTGTGTGTATATATAACATACCTCTTATAACATTTTATACATAACCAATACTACACAATCTCTTTCTCATATATTTCTTTGTTTTCTATAAATATATGTTAGAGGATGACTAACATCTTATAGAAGATAATAAATTACTTTTATGTAATAAAAAATATCGCTAATGGTTCATGTATATATAGTCCTAGGTGTCATAAACTATCTGATGTGTCATTTTTCTTCTCGGACTAGATTATAAGCCCTATTAAATGCTTGAAAATATTATGATTAGACAAGAGCTGGAAATAGGATAAATAGACAATGTGGTGGAAAACAGATTGGTGCAGGGGATTTGAAAAAGTGGAAATCTGAAATGCCTATGGCAAGACCACTGGCTAATACAACAATTAGGGTGGGTGGGTTGGTTTGAATCATGGGTGAGAATATCTATATTATTTCTATTGTGTGAGTAGGTATTTTGATCATAGGGATTAAACAATGCTAAGCAAATTCACTGGTGGTTATTGTTTTTGAATTCTAAAAACTTCGTCTAACTTGCTCATATATATATATATATATATATATATATATATATATATATATATATATATATATATATATATATATATTTATTTATTGAAGTTTTATGAGTTTAAAAATATATAGTTAATTTTAAAAATTTATTCGAAAATACAAGCTCGATTAGTATAACTATAAAAGATCAGGCAGGATGTTAGAAAACTAAATTATAAAAACCAAAAAGTTAAAAGATTAAAATTGCGAATCAGAAATTAAAGGGGTCAAAATAAAAACGTGGAGGTTTAATGATTAATGAAGTATTTTTTCATAAGATAGTTTTAAATTATTCGAATTAAATAATATAATCATGATTTTATAAAAGAAAATATTAAAGTTTTGAGATATAATAAATAAATAAAATTGCAAAAAACTTAAAAATACATTTCACGGTTCTTGATCTTTTATATATATTTTATAGGAAATGTAGTTTGATAATTTTCTTAAAACTAAAAGGAAAATATAGTTTAACAATGTTTCTTTTAACAAACTTTCGCAAACTATCTATTTGTAGGCAGAGGTAAACATAAAGTTAGGATTTTATAATAAAAGGTAAAATTCTAAACATTTATAAACATTCATATATTTATTTGACAAACCTTTGTTTTCAATAGTCTCTCCTGAGGAAAACAATGAAGACTGTTATAATAACTATGGTAAAATTAAGATACATATTCATACCAATTTTGAGAAGCATGAAGTAATAATTTATTTAGAGAAAAAAAAAATTCCAATAATGAACGAAAATGAAAAAAGAAGGTTGTGGTGTGGGGTGTTAGGTCAAAGGCCTAAAAAATGTAAGGATGAGGTTGAAAGCATGGTGCGTTGGGGGTGAGGGTGATGGAAAGGTTGCAACAGGAAAAAAGTTGGAAAGCATGGGTTTTCTCATTTCCATCTGCACACCGCATCAAGAGGAACAAAAAACAAAAGGACACAAACTATCCGACACCTTCTGTCTCCGCCCCCGTCTCTCGCAGCGGAGCAGGAGGTGGCAGACAACCTCCGACACGACCTCGGCCAAAACCACAACCACGGCCATGTCTTCTAATGGCGACACCAGCACGTCGCAGCTCTTAAATGTCACCATGGTCGCGGTTGACAAAGGCAAGAGCAGTGGCCACGCTTTTCGTTGGACCATCAAAAACATAGACAACCCTGTCATCATCGCACTCCATATCAAGCACAAAAACATTACTAATCGTAGGTACCCTCTTGCATAATTTACCTGTCTCTCTCCCTTCTTTCTTATTCCATTCTCACAAAAAAAAAAAAAGATAAAACGACACTTTTTATGGGCATGCATGTCTCGTATAACTTCCAATAATGAAACCTTAAATAGATGTTTGTTTGACAGATAAGTTTTTGGGTGTTAAGACGCCTATGTATGTATGCACGATGATTTTGTTGGTGTTGGTTATTTTATATAACTATTATAATATTATAATTATGCATGCAGAGAGCACCGATGTTGTACCTCCCGACGAAGAGGATGTAGCAAATGTTTTCAACAACTTTCGTCAAATGTGTCAAGGGAACAATGTATGTAATTGATATCCAATTTTGAAGAAAATTTCCATTACAGTATTCTAACAAATAGTTTGTAATGGATAAATAAGTTGATTAATTTTATAATAATTACATCACAACTTTTTTTAACAGTTAATTTTGATTAGTTGACGCATACAAAATTTTATACAGACCATGCATAATTATTAAAGTCTACGCTAATAACTAGTTCATGTATAATAATAATAATAATAATAATTGTTGTTGTTGTTGTTTTTGGTGATACATGAATCTAACTTTGAAGTGATAAAGATGTTGCACATTCTTAACTCAGGTTCAGTTGAAAGAAGCGGTGATCCATGACGGTGATATTGTGAGAGGAATAGTGGAATATGCACAGAGAAATCGCGTGAATACTATCGTCGTTGGTGCAGGCTCCTCCAACAAGAGTAGCTTTGCAAGGAGTCTTTACCTGAGGAGTGGAAGCAAGTTAAGTGTTAATTGAGACATTACTTACCAGTTTTTCTACTTTGAACTCTTCTATATATACATATGAGTTTAATCATCTTAAAATTTGGCCTTTGCATGACAATTTTGTGTTTCCTTTGCATGTACAAATGTTATGTAATGTTTTAAAGTTTCTTAATGTGGTGGCTGTCTCAGAAAATTAAAAGGCCCTGTGTCAACAGGCGTAATGAAATCAGCACCAGATCATAGCTCAGTGTTTGTGATCTCAAAAGGAAAGATAGTGGGAGCTCGACCAGCAATACGACCAATGGTAAACATGGTTCAAGCACCAAGTGAACATGCAATAAGAAGTCAAAATGCAATACGAAGTGAAAATGCAATAAGGTGCCACACAATTAAACTTATGAGTACCTTTCACATTTTCAATGCATATATATTCCATTATGATGAAATATGCAAGTGAAGAGTAAATAATGTCAGAAATCATTTTCATATTTTGGTCGGCTACAGTGAGAACAGGACACATGCAATTAAAAGTGGGAGCATCAATGGAAGATCAGAAAGATCACTTCTACTTGAAATGCCAAGGTCTTCTTCAGTTGGTCAATCAATGGAACACAGGTTAATATTTTGTCGTAGCTCGGATGGAAGTGACTCATCAACGTCGAACAAGATAGTGTCATCAGAAGGAAATAAACAAGAGTCTGATCTATCAGATTCTCAATTCACAGTATGTGTCCAAGAAAACAAAAGCTTATCATGGATTAAATTGTCTTTGTTGTAGAACCAGAACTACTAAGTGATCAAAATCAGTATGGTAAAATTAAGTGGTAGAAATTAATTTACTATTTTACTTCATTCCAGGAAGAGATGGAGAATGAGATGAAAAGGTTGAAGCTCAAACTGAAGCAAACTATGGATATGTACGGTTCAGCCTGCAAAGAAGCAATGTCAGCCGAAAGCAAGGTAAAGTAAATTATGTGATCACTGTCAAAAAATTACCCTTAAAATGATTTACATAAACAAACTGGTAAGGATAAAACAAGGGTAGTGATTAATAAGCTTGAATGTTACACTGATGAAATCAATGAAGTGTTGTTTAATGAAATTACTCAAAGGGTGTTCTATAATATATACATTGTGACTTCACAGGCTAAGGAGATTAACCAACGGAAACTGGACGAGGAACGTATGGCTGAGGTGGCTAAGTTGTCTAAAGAGGCCGCACTTGCATTGGCAGAAAAGGAGAAATTTAAAGCCAAAGCTGCCTTGGAAGCAGCCGAGGAAGCCATTAAGATGGTTGAAAAGGAAGCACAGAGAAGATTTCATGCAGAGATGAAGGCCAGAAGAGAGGCACATGAAAAGGATCGAGCATTGAATCAGTTGGCATGCAAGGATATTCGATGCAGAAAATACAGTATAACCGATGTTGAAGACGCCACTCAAAAGTTCTCCCCAGCTTTGAAAGTAGGCGAAGGTGGATATGGACCTGTCTTTAAAGGCCAACTTGATCACACCCCAGTAGCAATCAAAATTCTGAACCCTGAAGCTACCCATGGAAGGAGGCAATTCCAACAAGAGGTATGTAATAATAGGTCATTCCAAAGATTCACACCACTTTTGACACAATAAATTTACATGTCTTTAAATGTGACAACTGAGTGTGTTTTCCTTCTGACATGTGTAGGTTGAGGTATTATGCAGCATAAGACATCCTAACATGGTTCTCCTAATTGGTGCATGTCCTGAGTACGGATGTTTAGTGTATGAGTACTTAGAGAATGGTAGCTTAGAAGATAGATTACTGAGGAAAAATGATAGTCCTCCAATTCCATGGTGGAAACGTTTTGAAATAGCTGCTGAGATTGCAACTGCACTGCTTTTCCTTCACCAAACAAAGCCAGAACCAATTGTGCACAGGGACCTCAAACCTGCCAACATTCTCTTGGACAGGAATTTTGTGAGCAAAATCAGCGATGTGGGTCTTGCAAGACTAGTGCCAGCTTCTGTGGCCGATTCTGTCACACAATATCACTTGACTGCTGCTGCTGGAACCTTTTGTTACATTGACCCTGAGTACCAACAAACTGGGATGCTAACAACAAAATCAGACGTATACTCATTGGGGATAATGCTTCTGCAAATCATCACAGCCAAGGCTCCAATGGGGCTTGCTCACCACGTTCTGATGGCCATTGAAGATGGAACATTTTCAGAAATGCTTGATCCTTCGATCAGTGATTGGCCCCTCGAAAAGACTCTTGAATTTGCCAAACTCTCGTTGGGTTGTGCAGAGCTCAGCAAAAAGGATAGGCCTGATCTTGCAACTGTAGTTGTGCCAAAGCTTAATCAGTTGAGAGACTTTGGGTTAGCATCACATAACAAGCTGAATCCTAGTCTCCCTCAACGCCCTCTCTCTCCTACAAGAACTCATCGATCAGATCCATAAAATAGGTTCCGTTATGGAATCATGGCTGTGCCATGTTATTTTGTGTAGAAACATTTACTCTAACAAACTTGTTTCCAGCACTCATTGCAGTGTTGTGAAGGCTAGTTTCCAGCAGTTTTCTTGTAACGAAAGAGTTCCTTTAATCCAAATAGATGATGATGATGCCTAAACCCTAATTTTTCCTTGCAAGAGATCATGAATATGCATTATGTATGTACGTAAAAAAATTAAAATAATCTTAAATTGATGTTAACTTGTTACTTTAACTAACTCATCTTACATGATTGTGATAGAAAGATAGTGTAAGTTTCTTTCACAATCTCGATGCTTAAACTATTGACTCTTAAACTTATGTGCTGTCAAGTTTTCTCATAAGATGACTATCAGAGTCTCACAAAGTTCATATTAAGATATGTTTATGTTTGTTTAAATAAACTTAATCAAAAGCGATGTAAGAGAAAAAGTTTAGTTATTTCAAAACTATTTGTAAAAAATAAGCTTTAACTCACTCGATCGTTAAATATATATACTAACAAAAGGTAATTCATCTTTTTAGAAAATTTAATGCTTTATGATAAAATATATATGTTGTTTGGTTAAGAAATTTCAAAAGAAATTAAAACTATAGAATTTCATTAAAAATATTTGGATTGTTTAAAATTAGAAAATTTCAAATTTTAAAAAGAAAAGTAAGAACTTAAAATTATTTTTATTCTCAAATTCTCAATATTTCTCTTTAGATTTTTCCTTAGTTTGATTTTGGTTTTGTACATCATTAGCTTTACTCAGATCAAGACATTGTCGGGATTATTATTGTTCAGTTGTTGTCAAGGTGTGCTTGTTTATTGATGTTATATAAGAGTTATCTTGTAATTTAAGTTTTTGTTAGAATTTTTCCTTATATCACTATATTGTTTTCTCGACTAAGGTTAGAAAAACCATATTCTTACGAATGTGAATTAATTTTTTCCCTGTTGATATCTAAATTGATTTCTTTATCATCATGAACAAAGATTTTTTGTATTTCTTTTCATAATTTATTAGTTTTTTTTTAAGTTAACTAGGAAACTTTCGACCAACATTAATTAGTATTTCTTTTATCAATCTCAAAATGAAAACTTTTTAACCGACATTGTTAAAAAAGTTGGAAAAAAGAAAAACTCCTAACCATCAATATTGTAAAAATAATCTTGCATAAAAATCACCAAGCGATGCATAAAAAATCACATATTTCATACAAAAAAAAACATGCAACATAACAAATGTAGATTTAACATTTCCAAAATTTTCAATTAATTAAAACATTAACAAGCAATAAAAAGTTAACACTACTTGCGACTAACTAGTTGACAACTCATTTTTTAATGATTACTAAAAAAACTAACTTTTTGTATTTATAAAAGAAGAAATTAAAAAGTAAAACAATAATATAAAGTATATAAAATTTGTTTAGTGCCAAAATAATATTATTCCTATATATTTATATATTTGTATATTTGTATAGTTTCACAAGAAACCTTGACTCAAAAATTCCAACAACAACTTTTATTAAATATAACACGTCATATTTTATTTTAGACTTAAATAATAGTTTGATCCTAGTTTTTATTTGGTTTTTTTAATATAGTCATACTTTTTTTTTTATTAATTTGGTCTTAATATTTGTCAATTTTATTCAATTTGGTCATTTTCGTTAACACTGCTAAAATAATTAACGAAATGTGAACAGTGATGGTAACTATTCACATTCCGTTAACTATTTGAACGGTGTTAACAAAAATGACTAAATTGAATAAATTCACGAATATTAGAATCAAATTAAAAAAAAAATCATATTGAAAAAACCCGAATGAAAACTAGGATCAAATCATTATTTAAACCTTTTTTTTTTTTATAACTCACATATATAATAAACCAGTATAAGGAGAATTAATACTTTTCCATGCATGCAGCACACCCCATTGTTAAGGAAGCATAAAAGAATATAACTCAAACTTCCAAGTGCCGCCATATAAAAAATTCACATATTCTTCCATTGTTTGTGTCTATATAATAATAACTAAGCCAAACCCATGCTTCTCCAAGCTCATTCCATCACAGCAAGAATCATGTTTGCATTGATGACAAAAACTGGATTCATGTTGCTGGCTCTGTGTGCATGCATGGTGGCATCAGAAGAAAACATGGAAGACCCTTCAACTGGTTCACTCTGCATCAGCGAGTGTGCCTCATGTCCCACCATATGTTCACAACCCCCTCCTTCTGATCTTGTCACATCATATTCAAACCATCCACCTCCTTCACCTCTTACACCACAACCACACCTTCCTCCTCCGCCACAACAACACCTCACACCACCATCATATCCACCGCCTCCACCGCTCCTAACATCATACCCCTCCCCTCCTCCACTCTCAACATCAAACCCACCACCTTCTCCACTTCTTACATCATATCCACCACCCCCTCCTCTCTTAATATCAAATGACCCACCCCCTTCTCCACTTCCAACATTCCCTCCACCGTCACTGTTACTACCACCACCGCCAAAACCCTTACAACCTCCTCCACAAACTCCTCCATCACTGCCCTCTCCTCCACCACCACCATTGAAGTCCACCAACAACAACCCTTCTTCATCAGGTTCAGGACAACCTACAGTTATTTCTGGCCCTAACTACCCCTACTACTACTATTATTCCTCAGCTGTTGCATCTTCTTTTTCTCCACATGTTATATCTTTTTTCCTCTTCGTGTCCTTCCTTCATGAACTATTCTTTTGATGGTTCGCGATGAAACAAGTATTTGTACAGTGTACAGCAATTTGACAGACATATATGTTTCTTTTTTCTTAATTCATGTTATACCTTTGTTGGGAAAATGCACGTAATGTAAGTGTAGTAGTATATAGTAAGAGGAAATTCTTTGTAAACTGTGACAAATTTAAGTTTGTTATTGATTGAATGATTTTTTTTTATACTATGTTGTGAGATGAGGTTGTATATTATATGTATAGAGACAGTTCTGTACAGAAAGTAAACACGTAATTATTGTTAAGAAATACTTGCTTTGGTTTTTGTTTTAGATATTGAGTGTCATGTGAATTACCATGAGAAACTAATATTGATGATATAATATACACGAGTTTATTCAAATTTTTATTGTTTCTGATGAATATTGATTAACATTATGATTGCTGTATAAGGAGCACACGTGTATTGTTTTTATAATTTAGTCATAAAATGGTTAAAATTAATTTCGCATCTTACGTTTTTATCAAAGCTAAATAGTATTAACTACATCAGAAACTTTATCTAAGTTTTGTTAAGAAAAAAAAAAAAAAACAAACTTCATAAAATAGGTTAAAGTGTTTGCTTTAACCGTGGTTTATCTTGTGATAATTTAAGGTATAGGTTTATCTCAATAAAAGTATATATTCTTCTCTTTGTTGAAAAGAAAAGCAAATATTAAAAGACCAGGAAAAAAAGTTTTACCAGCAATCCGTGATAAATCCTAGCTGAATTTGAAAAATAATGACAGTGTGAGATTAATGAAAGAAAGAGCCAAAAGTAAAATTAGATGAAATATATAATGTGATAAAAAATGAGGTAAAATTAAATTTGTATCTACATTTAAAAATTTATTAAAATTATCTGTGAATATAAATATTTCATAAGTTCTAGTTCCTTACATCCTTATTTTAGTTAACATGTGTATTTTTTTTTAAGGAAATTAATACTTTGACACAAAAAAAAAAATCTTAAACATTCTTTATTAGTATGCTTTATTTGCCTTTTTAAGAACCTATTTTTTTTAAGAGAAATGTTAATTAACATATTTGCTAACGACTTTAAATAATTAAACTTTATCCGTGCATTGAACTTCACTCACCCTCCCAATTTCTCTAAATCAACTTTTGCATATTTATGCTTGTTTTTATATCCATCGTAATAATGATCGTTATTAATGAACAAAGATAAGAACAAAATTATAAACATACTTAACCTTGTGTTTGGTTGAGGATATCAACAATTTCAAAAATTGAAATATTTGATAATTGAATTACTTACAATTGAATTATCTTTATTTCTTAAATATTTAGTTTGAATGAAATAATTGAAATATTTTAAATTTTAATTTTCATGTTTGGGTAAAACAATTTAATTTCTATTTTACATCAACTTTCACTCTATCTTTGAGTCTAACTTAATTTAGCTCGATTTTTAATTTGGTACGACTCATTTTAACTTTTGGTTCAAGTCAACCTTCGTCCCAACTCAACTTTCGGTCTGGACCGACCTAACTCGACCTTCGGTCCAGACCGGCTCGACTTTTGACCCGATTCGACATTCGGCCTGACCTTCAGTCCCACCCAAACTAGTTCGACCTTTGGCTCAGTTTGGTTTGACTCGACCTTTGCCCAGGATATGAGTCTAGTAGCCATCTTCATGTGAACTTTTTGTGTAATTTAGCAATTGTGGACTATTGTTTAGAATGTTGTTGGTATCTGATATGAATATGAATATGAATATATATATATATATATATATATATATATATATATATATATATATATATATATATATATATATGTGTGTGTGAAATGTGATGTGATTGTAATAATTTCAAAGAGAAATTCTATGTGGAAGCATTTCGTGTATGCATTGACACAAAGATTCAATATGGAGGCATCATTTCTCTAATAACTACTTACACTCAAGTAGAGTAGAGTAAGTTATGTCATGAAGAGATGAAGGAGGTCCTAGTCACTGGACTTCTAAGCACGAAGGGGACTTACCGTGTGAATGGTTGAGTGATAATCCCTTGAGATCAAAATCTGTAGAGTTTTTGAACCACCACAAGTGCACACCACCAGTAATTGATGTCAAGTGCATGTATATAGATAATCGAGTTTAGTGTCAATTGTTTCTATGTTTATATGCATACCTATGCATGTTATCTTGTAACCTGATTTTATAGTTTTCATATGAATACTAATTGTTTACATTAGCTTACCCTTTTTTCGTGTTTACGTGTTTATTTATGGTTATCTCTTTTGCAATGATCACTTAATTGTGTGAGTAGAGAAGGATACATGTAAGAATACTCCTCTTTTGGTTAGTAATAGGACAGTAGAATAGAGTTTGATAATCTCAAGGCAATTTTCGTTTTGTTTAGAGTTAGAAAACTCTTAGACTCATATGTTTTGGTTTAGTATATATTTATATTAGTATGGTTATTTTGGAATGACTGTATTAATACTTTTATATTAGTTTTTCACTATCTGTTATGTATTATCGTTATATAATATTTTGTTTAGTGATTTATAACTATTATATGATATGTTTGTTACAAATACTAGTTTTAGGATATATTTTTTCAACGTAGAAAAGTGGTATATGATCCAACAATGTTTTGTCCGTTAGTTACCTTCATGAGAGTGTGTAAAAGATGAAAATATCCTTAGTATAATAGATATACTTAACTGAATTTATCATCATCCTATCAACTGTTATTGATAAAAATCGGATTGCTTGATCTATCAATTTCATGGCTTGTTGCGAGATTCGAGAATGAGTTTTAAATTGTGGAATTTGATAATGATTTCTAAATTATGCAAAATTTGAAAGTGTTTCTTTAAAAGTAGTTATTTGGAAGTGTTTTTATAAAATAGTAATTTTTATGAATTATGAAATTTGAAAATAAATATTAAATTGAAAATTTTTATGATTATTTTTGAATTACATATTCTAAAATTATTTTTTAAAGAGTACCTTTGGGATTTTGTAATTCGAAAGATACTATCAAATCTAAAAGTCACTTAAAAAAAAAAGTTTAATCATACGAAGGTTCCTGTTTTCATTACAAAGTTTCAATTGAGTCTTCAACTTCTAAGTTGTCTTAATTGGGTTCTATTTTTTAAATATTTGTTCCAATTTAGTCCTTTTCGTTAGAGTATCATTGACGACTGAAGATGTTAATTGTATGTCATGTGTCAGCTCGTGGTTTTTTAATTTTTAATTTTTTTTTACTTTTTTTCTTGAAAAAACAGTTGACACTTGTCAAATCAAGGTTTTTACCACGTGTGAGCATGTGGTTTTTTTAGTTTTTTATTAAATTAAAAAAAAACTATCATATGTTAAATTATGATTCTGCCATATTTCAATTATTTATGTGAAAAATCTCGGGTTGGTCCCTGTATTTATTATTTTGTCTCAATTTAGTCCTAATTTCTTTTAAATCGGGAATAATTTCATCTCTTTCAAATTGAGACCAAGTTTATCTTTATATTAATATTATAATTATATGTTTATTATAATAGATATTTTTTTAACTAAATTAAATTTATTTAAATTTAAATTTAGCATTGAATTTTATAACTTATATAAAACTATTTTAAAATTCTACTTTTGAATTTATAAAGTTGTTTAGAAATTATTAAAACAAATTTTTTAAATAAAGTTCAATGCAAAATTTAAATTTAAATAAAATTAATTTGGTTAAAAATATATATTGTAATAAAAATATCATTATAATATTGATATACAAATTAAATTTGGTCTCATTAGAAGGAATAAAATTACTCCTGTTTACAAAGAGATTAAGACTAAATTGAGACAAAACAACAAATACAAGGACCAAATAAAAATTTTTCACATAAATAATTGACACGTGGTAGAACCATAATTTTACACGTGGTAGTTTTTTTTTTAAATTTAAAAAAATTAAAAAAAAACAAACTGACACATGGCAAAACCCTAATTTGACACGTGTCAACTATTTTTTCAAGAAAAAAAAAAGAAAAAATTAAAAAAAAACCATAAGCTGACACGTGGCACACAGTTAACGTGGTTAATGATATTCTAACAGAAATTGATCAAATTAAAACAAATTTTCAAAAAATATGATCCAATTAGGACAACTTAGAAGTTGAGGACCCAATTGAAATTTTGTAACAAAAACGGTGACATTTCGTCTGATTAAACCAAAAAAAATACTCAAATTCTACAATCTAAAAGCATTTTTAGATTCAAAATATTCATTAGAATGAAAAGTTATTAATATGAAAAGTTCTTTTAAGTTGTACGATCCAATAGTCATCCCAAATTTCATAATCTCAAAAACTCATAAATAACGCAAATCAGAAATCAGAGTCTCAAAAACTCATAAATAATGCAAATCAGATATTAGAGAGTAAAGCGGAGATGACCATAATAAATTAGATTAAGAACAAAGAGGATGCTAAATTAGGTTATATATATACATATATATATATATATATATATATATATATTGTACTAAGGTTATTTTCGTCTTTTCAATGGGAGGTTAAAAAAGCATGGGGATGCAAAAAGTATTTATCATGAAACTCCTTCCATATCAATATCAAGTGTTGGGTCACAAATAATTGGGTTGTTTGGCAGGCCATTTTGGTGGCCCAAATGTATTTGGAGCACCTGAGATCTTCATCCTCTTTAGCTCTCCTTCTCCTACATGTGAGTTACTCCAACCTTTGTTATTTATAACAGTTTTATTGTATTTGAATGAGATTATTTCACAAAGAAACTATTTACAGTGTTCAAAATGCAATTGTTAAACCTTTTTTAGAATATCTTCCGTCAAACTTTACTTTTACGACCTGCGTGGTCGAAGAAAGTTTTTTATTTATTCAGGAATTTACGATTCAGAAAAATTATGTCTCACCATATATTTGATTTACATCACAGAGTCTTAGAAAAAAAAAATGAGGCGCTTTGTTTTTTTCTTAGATATTCAAATTTCATAACGGATATTACCTAGAACAGTGTTAAGGGTATTGAAAATTAAAACATCGAAAGAGAAAAACGAGCTAAGGAGATTAAAGGAAATGATATGATTTAAGCAAAAGAAAAATATATCAAGACATGGTCTAGATAATAGTTTACTAGTCCAAATTAAAAAATATGCATGAGTTAATTCGGTTCATAAATGTAGGACAAAGAATCAAACTGAAATTCTATAAGAAAAAACTAAAAGTTGTTTTAATATATGAATCAATTATACAAATCATGACAGAAAACATATTTATAAATTGAAGCATAAAAAAATGAAATTAAATTATCAGACGACGCAGGAGCTATCTTTAGAACTTTGTTATAATCTAATGCTTTTATGCTAATATCATCAGGAGCTCTGATGTTGTCTGATGCATTAATGTCTGATGTGTTGATAAAAAAATCAACATATTTTCAATCTGTTTTGAGAAATAAAAATTAAATATATATTTTGAAATTTTAATTTATTTTAGTGAATTAAAGTTTAAATTTAAGATATTATAATTTAATAAATAAATATACGTTATAATAAATCTATGTGTTTTAAAATTTTACTAACAAAAATGATATTTTAACATTATTTTTTGACTTACTTTTGACACTGTCATCTCATTTTCATTTTCTAATTTTTCTTTTTAGTTTTTTTTTTTTCAAAATGTCACATGTTTGGAAGGAAAGGAGGCAAAGTATTTGGTTCTGTGAACATGAAACCTAATAGTTGAAACCAGCAGCAGCAGAGAGAACTCATTTTTGCGAATACAAAAGCAGGGCATGTGGTAGAGCTCGACAAACAAAGAACTCATTTTTTGTTCCTGCCTTTAGTCCTTTGGCTTTGTTGAGATTTTGTAGGATATTGCCACCTTTCTGGTTCATGTTTTTTTGGGTGCGTTGTAGGGTATTCCATTCTATTCCGTCATTCATGTTATTGAAGGAAATTTGGGTGTTTGTTCACTTCCTGCAAGCATTGATGATTCATCTCGTTTGTCATATTCGTCTTCGTTGACAAATTGCTAGGCCATTTCTGTTAGTACTTTGTTAGACAACAACTCTATAATCTTGTGAAAAATCTTTATTCACTTCTTGTGTTATTGTTCATTCATACAATACATAATACAATTTATAGACTCACATTTTCTAACCATTGTACTCTCAACGGCTATAAACGGTTATAAACGACTAACTCATTAACTATCTAGACTCCAATAGCTAGTGCATTAACCACTCAACGGCTAGTTTCTTACAACGGCTAGTTACCCATAATGGTTAACACATTTAAGTTTATTAAAAACCCAACAAAATTCCCCCGTAAACTTAAATGCTTCTTTTATTCTCAATCTCCATTCCTTTATTCTTCATCTCGTCTGCCCACATGCAATAACTCTTCTCACATTCTCACATTGTGCTTGTCCCTTTCATGAATAGTTAAGTTCTTCGCTTTCTTCACGACTGACTCCCCTTTCACTTTATCTATGGTCGACTTGTACTTCGCTTTCCATGTGGCTAACTTGCTCTCTACTCTCTCAGTTTTTGCATTCTTACTGGCAAACTTGTTCTTCTCTTTGGCCGACTTGTTACTCATTGGGTTCTTTGTCTTTGTGGTCGACTTGTCGTTAACTGAGTTCTTGTCAATAGGCCGACTTCCTTTTGAAAGATTAGACCACACTCATGTATTGTTGTGCTCAATCTCCTCATCCATTTCAAGTTGTCACTTCTCATCTTGCACCTCCAGTGCAGCTCTCATATCCTTCTCAACTTGTAATTGTTCTTGCAAACTTGAAACATTTTCTTCAAATTCCAAGCGCCGCTTTTGCAAAGCCTGTTTCCTTCTCTCTAAGCTTGCTTGTAAAATTAAATTGTCTCTAACCTCCTTTTCAATACTCTGTTGCAAGTCTCTTTTTGCAATTTCTAACCTTTGGATTAGAAGCTCTTCGTCTTCAAATCATGAGCTACTTAATCTTTTCACGTGCTCCACCGAGCTATCTGAGTAATCCACTTGCTCCACCAACTTATCCGAGCTATGTAGGTGTTCCACCAAGTTAACCGAGTTGGCCTCATGTTCCACCATGGTGTCCAGGGTATCTACATGCTCCACCACCCTGTTCAGGCTATCTACATGTCTCACCAACCTATGCAACCTTCTCTGTTGTCTTTTTGACCTATCCATGCTACTCGACTATCTTGTCGAGTTACCAATGATACTCAGCCTTCTTGCTAAATTCTCCATGCTACTTCGTCTTCTTGCCAAGTTCTCCACTTGCTTATGCTCGACCCCCGAGCTACGCGCCATCATCAACAATGTCGCTTCTTCTTTTCCTTCTTCTGTGAGGTTAATCGTCTCTTCTTTCCTATTTTCATATCGGCAATTTTTAGCAAAATGTCCAGACTTACCACAATTGAAACATTTGTCTGAGTAACAGTCCTTTGCATAATGGTCATATTTGTCACACCTAAAGCACTCAACATTTGAGTTGCTCGATCCTCCTCTCCATGGACCTCGTCCTCTTTCGTGCCAATTTTGTTGACCGGATTGTTCTTTTTCCTCTTGTCCTCGGCTTCTACCATCAGGACCGCTTGTAATACCTCCTTGATATCGTCCTCTACCTTGAGTGTTATGAGCTTTCTCATCTTTAATTGACATCTTCATTTGGAGTAATTGATCAAGTGGCTCCCACTTCTTCTTCTTTCGTTGTTCGTGTGCTTCAAGAGATCCTGCAAGCTCTTCAACTTGACTCCTCAATCACGCACACCACATTCTCGAAGTCGTTTGTCAATGACCTCAAGATCTTCTCCACAACTCGGCTAATGGGTAACGTCTCTCCGTTTCTAGCAAGTTGGTTCACCACGATTTCAACTCGAGTAATATACTTGGCTACTCCTTCGGTCTCTTTCATCCTCATGCTCTCTAACTCGCCTCTAAGTGTTTGAAGTCACACCTACTTCATCGGTCATCTCCCTTATACGCCTTCTCCAAAATATACCACGTTTCTTTTGAAGATTTAGCACTTCCAATCTTCTCAAAGCCAGACTCGTCCACAACTTGGTACATGATGTACAAAGCTGCCTTGTCCTTCACACGTGTGTCTTTCAGCACTTTCAACTGGGCATTTGACCAACCTATAGTGTTGGCTAATTCATCGAAACCATCTTCAACCACCTCCCAATTTTCTTGGGATCCAAGAAGGGCCTTCGTTTTGAGACTCCAATTGTCATAACTAACAACCTTTGTCAACTTGGGCAGGGAAACACTATTTGTAAGACTGACCATCTCACTCTTTTTTTTTTCTCAAACACTTAGGTCTCTAGCTCTCTTTTCTCAAACACTCAAACTCTCTAGCTCTCTCTTTTTTCTACTCAGACACTCAAGCTAGATGGCTCTTACTACCACTTTGTTAGCACTTTATAAAAAACAACTCTATAATCTTGTGAAAAAACTTTATTCACCTCTTGTGTTGTTGTTCATTCATACAATACATAATACAATTTATAGACTCACATTTCCTAACCATTGTACTCTCAACGGTTATAAACGGCTATAAATGGCTAACTCATTAACTACCTAAACTCCAAGTGCATTAACCACTCAACGACTAGTTTCTTACAACGGCTTGTTACCCATAATGGTTAACACATTTAAGTTTATTAAAAACCAAACAATTTCCTCGCTGACTATATATTTCAATTGGTGGGCAATGGTTTGGTGTTTTCCATTTCGTTATTTTTGGTGTGTATTGTGGGGTGGAATTTTTCGTTGTTTGCGACTTGGGTTACAAATGTGGTGTAGGTGTGTCTATTATGGGTGTTTTCCCTTTCGTTGTTGTTGGTGTGTGTTGTGGGGTGGAATGTTTTGTTATTTGCGGGTTGGGTTAGAAATGTGTTGTGAGTGCGTCTATTATGTCCATTTTACGTAGCCTCCACACACTCTTCTTCTCTGCAGCCTCCCCTTTTCTCCTTTCGCGCACCTTCGCAGCCTCTCATCTTCTCCTTTCGCGCAGCAATATAATCCAGTTAAGTAATCTTATACCATCTTTGTATATTTTAATTGATTTTAGGAATGGTTGTGCAATAGACTACAAATTCGTTTCATAAAAATCAGAAACGGATCTCGTCTTAATTTTTCACCGAAATGGCTTTCCAAATCCGTTTCGCACAAGCCTAAAACGGAACACACAATCCGTTTGTTTTTTTTCACCAAAACGGATTGTGAAATCCGTTTCACAAAAGGCTGAAATGGAACACACAATCCATATTTTTTTTTTCACTAAAACGGATTCTGGAATCCGTCTCGCAGAAGGCTAAAACGGAACATGGAATCCGTTTTGGTGTTTTTTTTTGTTTTCAATCGAAACGGATTGTGAAATCCGTTTTAGAATTGTGGAAAACGGATTCTCAAATAAAAAAATACTCAAATTTAACGACATTCATAACTAGCCAAAAAAAGTAACAAGTGTTTAGAAGTAAATGACCAACAAAAGTCGAAAACATTGTAGGTCGGAATTATCACTCATCATGTTCTAAACTCAAGGCATTTTTATCTATTAAATCTACAGATTTCAATTTTGGGATTCGAAACTCCCTTTGAAAATAGTCCTAATAATGTCTGTTTTCTATGGTATTTTTCGGAATCAACAAAGTGCTTTCTGTGGTGGCCGTTACGGTTACTTTATTAGACGCTATTGGGTCTGTTATGCATGCAATACCATATCACCCCTGTATCTGGTAGGGTTGTTCCTCGTCGCTACATTGCTATAGTGGCGTTATATGTAGCTATTTAAAACCATGATTTATGTGAATGTGTTAGATAAATTTTTGGGGCATGATTAATATCTTGTTGCTTGTGGCTAAGGGATAACCAGGACAGGATTCTTACATATATATATATATATGTGTGTTAAACTATAAGAAAATAAAATAATATATATATATATATATTGAAATTAATTAGATAAAAAACAAAAACAAAATGGCTAAGACACGAGGAAATTTATATTGGATTGTAATGTTTCAAACTTTG
>Ga0214544_1001283_pt1 | contig 51465 bp, 28 predicted proteins | sample CNSS3metaG_FD_160074 | JGI IMG/M metagenome (GOLD analysis project Ga0214544, IMG submission 160074) | Root nodule microbial communities from cowpea collected in UCLA plant growth center, Los Angeles, California, USA - CNSS3 | ecosystem: Host-associated > Plants > Roots > Nodule | place: USA...
TTTTTATCATTTGAGTGGCCACTTGTTTGGAGGATGAGAACTATAAAGAAGAGAAAAATGTTGATATCTCTCTCATTCAAATTTTAAGTCATTGCTTGAGTGATGAGTATTATCAATTTAACGACCAATATGACACTTTGAGAGATAATATTGTATTTTTCTAATTATTGTTATTGTTTAAACTTTGTTTCATTATCAGTGTTATATTCAAGTGAAATATGCAGAAACTCAAAACACAACAAATTCACAAGTAATGGACAAATTAACATCCATCTTTTATAATCCTTCTTAAATTTTTTAAATACCAATTGAAACTAACTTTGCTCTCAAATTAACATATATACTAAATCAGATTATTTACGGTCAATTAATACTTAAAATAAGTCAAAAGTAACATAGATGGAGTGTATTACTTCATCAACAAATCCACTATTTCAAATTCATATAAATGCCAAATCAATTTTAAAATATTTAACATATTTTCAACACATATGATTTAAAACAATTGCATATACCTAAGTTATTAGTTTCAATCACCTAAAGTAGTTTGCTTTACAAGAAAAAACAATTTCAATACCTAAGGACTTGTAAAATAAAATAACAACGGTTAAAACAATCCTCATACCATGGTTAAAATAAAGTAACATTGTTAGAAGTTTAACAAAAACAATGACGATTAAAATAACCATCGTTAAAAATTTAAAATAACGATTGTTTTACAATCATCGTGAAAAATCATCCAAAAAAACAAAGAAAGAAAATTATGTGTTTCATATCACAACAAAATTAACAAAGGTAAACCTATCATAGTAGAGCATGAAATCATCTCCATCTGAGTGTTAACAAAAGTACACAAGTTTTTCATTGGTTTATCATTTGCTTCCTTGTGAAGTTGTTGAGATAAATAAAAAACAAATAAACAAATCCTTGAATAAATGTGAAGTGCCAACCATAAGTGAAGAGGAGTCTCCCGACGATGGTTTGTGGTATAATGTAGAGAGCTTAGTTTATTGAATTGGAAAAGGATAAAATTATTAATGATATAGAAAATAAATATATAAAAATACATACAATTCCTGGCCGTATATGATTTAATGTCAAATTATTACTATCTAAAATATATGAAAACAAACACCTCTGGAAAATACCCAAATACCCCTATTTATTTCGCTGACACGTGTCCAATGTAATGGTTTTTTGGTCACTTTAACTCCTTCTGAGTATTGTCCGTGAAGTGCACTGGTATTTTACCAAAAAAACCCTATTAAGCAGTCAGGATTATATATTATTGTATAGATATTTAGGTAATTTACGATTTCCCGCTATTTGAGGGTTAATGGAGGGATTACTGTGCATGAGTTGATTGATGTTGCATGCATTAAACTCTCAGCTCAGATACTTTCAAATTTTGTGTATTTTTAAATACAGATGTGTTGTGTTGTTTGTTTCGTTGTTTGCGTTTCTGCTTCTTTTTTCTTCCACTTTCTGAGGTATGTATTGTTGATATCGTTTTACATTTGGAGTTTGAGTTTTGTGAGGTTCGTTCGTTTTTAGTATATTGTTGGGGTTAGTTTTGTTGTTATTGATATTGAAGATGTTTTGCATTTTTCTATAAGTTAGTACGTTTTGTCTAGGTTTTGTTTTTCCCAGGTTCATTAGCAGTTGTCTTCTTCCAGTTTGCTGAGGTATGTATGAGTTTCAGTTCATTGTTTTTTTTTTAAGTTCTGTTTTTGAGTATTTATTGTAGATTTTTGGTTTTAACTCAGTACGTTTTGTCTACATTTTGGTTTTCCGAGTTTCATCAGGAGTTGTGTTTTTCCAGTTTGGTGAGGTCTGTATGAGTTTATGTCATTATTTTGTGTATGTATTTTCACATTTTCTGACATTTGTGTTTCGAAAGTTAAGGTTTGGAAATGGCGAAGAAATTTGATATGATCAAAGATATCAATGAGAAGAAAGAAACGTTGAAGCTTGCTGTTCGAGTAAAAGACTTGTGGTTTGTTCAAAACTGGGATACCCGTCGTCATATGGAACTGATTCTTTTGGATCAGAAGGTAAAAGAATTTTGTTGTTCTTTATATTTTAGATGTGGAATGATTTTTTTTTTGTTAACTTTTTTTTGTCAAGGTTCCATGATTCCTGCAATGGTAAAAAAGGAAGATTTAGGATTGTGGGAAGAAAAGTTGGTAGAGGGCCAGACGTATATAATGCATAATTTTAAAATCTTGAAGAACCAAGGACAATTTCGTGTTTGTGATCATCCTTACAAGTTATTGTTCATTGGAGCAACCACTATTAAATAACAAGTAATTTCGAGCATTCCAGTAAGCGTTTACAATTTCAAAAGTATCGAGGATATAGTTGATGGAAATTACGCTGCTGATTTAGTGTATGGTATGTTCATGTAATGTTTGATCATTTAATGAGTTATGTGTCTTTAAATGTTCAATTATTTATTGGATCATGTTTATAATGGTTTTAGATATTATTGGAGTGGTGGACAATGTGAGGTGTAATCCTCAGTCCAAGAATGTGGTGTTTCATATAAGGGATTTGAGGTTAGTGATTTAGTAATTTCATATAACAATGTGGTTTCGAATATTACTTCATATTCATAAACTATTGTGGTTTCCTTTTGTAGCTCTGCTGTCATTGGGTGTACCTTGTGGGATTCCTATTACTTGAAATTTATGAGCAATTGGAGGGGTGACCCGGATTCATCTATTCTTGTTGTTAAGTTGCCTCAGGCTAAGATCAAATCGTGTTCAGGTTGGTCAATTTATTTGATAATTTATGGTTTTTTGGTTTTGTCTGTGCTGATTTTGTTTTTCCTTTAGGACGGTGGCCAATGTCAATTTCAAACTCGTGGAATGGTTCAAAGGTTTTAATGGGTGATGAATGTGCTGAATTGGTACGATTCAAGGAGCAATGGATAGAGTATGTAATTGTTAAGTTTTTTATATCTGCGATATTGTTTATCATTAATTGTATGGAAATGACTTTCATATTGCTATTATAGACGGTTTGGAAATGTGGTTAGTCCGAGCCAAGAATGCAGCTAGCTGAGTTCACCTTCCCAGTATAGTGAACATGACAAATTTATGTATAAAGCTATTGTGAGTACGATATCTGAAATCACAACTATGAAGGAGGTAATGAATTACTTATTATTTGTTTTTGTTACATTTCTTTCAATTTTTAGATTGTGCATTGTTGTAATTTTGTTTTTGTTTTTAAAATAGGAACAATACTGTGTTACAGTTGCAAATACTATGAAGTTTAATTTAGGAAATAATGGATGGTATTATCCAGTATGCAATAGTTGCAGGAAGAAGACTAATGAAGTAGGTGCTTTTAAGTGTGTTCTTTGTGGCTTTGATAATGAAAAACATGGAATTAGGTTTGTAATTTTTTTTAAATTTTACATCTTGAGCGACAGTTTATTTGTTTGAATTTACTAAATCCACTTCTTGCAAATATAAGTTGGAATTACAGGTGACTGATGGGTACAATTATACCAATTTTGTTTTATGGGATCAAGATTGCAATAACTTGATTGGTGTATCGGCTGTTGAGTTAATGAATAAAATGATTGAGGTAATATTACCATCTTTGACAATTACTGTAATTGACTTTTAGTATATAGAAGACTGTTGATTTTTTGTTTTTTCGTAGGATGGGGAGGACGATCCCAAATGTTTTCCGGAGGATCTAGATGTTTTGCTAGGCTGTACACTTGCTTTCAAGGTTAGAGTTCAACCAAATAACATATCCTCATCGGTGATGAAAGCTTCCAGCAACCCCAAAACTATTGCTTGTGTTAGAAGCAAACTTGAGACAAAGATGGTAAGTCATTTACTTCAGTGTTTTAAATTTGATGCTGTAAAAGTTATTAATGATGTGTTGGTTGATATGTAGATTAAAGAGTCCAATGGTGAAGCTAATGCAAAAAAGGTATTTGTAATTGAAACTATTTTTTACTCTTCCGTGTTTGTAAAATTTGGATAAGGTGGTCTGATGAAAATGATAGGTTCAGGATTTCAGTCCTACAATAAAAAGTGCATCCAGTACCCAATCAAAAAGAATTGGTGTGATTAGAAGTGCATCTCATGGGAAAAAGGTATTTGTATATTAATTTAATTTTGTATTTGGTGATACTGTATTTATCATAACCTTTTCTATTTGAATTGCAAATTATAGAGTCCAGCCCCACAGATATATGTGTTTCCACTACCCAATCCAAAACTGTTGGTTCAAGTAAAATTGCGGCTCATAAAGGAAAGGTCTCTGCAATCTATATATTTCTATAGTTATTTTGTTATTTTAAATTTGTGATGTGCTAAACAATTTATTATTTAATGAATAAGATAAACAATCCACTGCTAAAGCAACTTGCAAAGAGAATACCGAAGCTGACATGTGTATGGTAAATCGTTATATCAGATTTCTTTTTATTATGGAATGTTTTCATGGTAAATGTATGGTCTTATAGAAATATTGTTTTATATGTTGCAGTTGACTATGAGTACCTCAGCAGATAATGATCCATATATTGACTTTTGTGTTACTCCTAGAAAGGAATTGTTGTTGGACTTCGAAGTTGAATGTGACCACCTCGACGATATACCAAGTGCAGAATTTTCCAGGACTAAAACTAAAAAGCGAATCAAACAGGAAAAGCAGTAGCGTGGCCCACTGATATATGTACATATACCTATTTTGGAATTATGTGGTGTAATTGGAAAGCAAAAGAACATTAGTCGGTTTTTTGATGAATTTGGGATTTTGGTTGTCCTTGATAATGATGGATAAACAATGGATGTTATTTTTGTACTCCAAAATAGTATCCTGTAAATTTCTGATATTATTTAATATAATTTACAGTATCTGTTTCAGATATGTAATATAATTTACACTATCTGTTTGATCAACAGTCTTGCAAATTATTATTATGGTGTAAATTTGTTTTATTATTTCCAATATCTGTTAATCATTACCCTTACAAATTATTGGTATGCTGCAAGATTTGTTGTATTGTTTTCAGTATCTTTGTGACTATTAGTCCTACAAATGTGTTTAAGCAATTCGGTGGTATCATTAAATACGTAAACGTGTCTCCATATTTTAGAATATACAATAACATTTAAACAATTATAAAGAACCTTTAGACATCGTAAAGCATAAAGTATGAATAGTCAAAGGCAAAAAATACAAAAATATCATTATATAATATACCAACAAAACCATTGTTCTTTAATTTACAAACTGACAAAACATAAATATAGTTTATATAGTTCCAAAATAAGCTATAAATATGTGGGTCTATATTTCTACTTCCATTACATTGATAAAAAGAGATAGGTCCTTGTCTACACCAAGTTGGATTATAGATCCTTCCTTAAATCCGTTCTGAGTGCAGAAATCTTTCCAACCACGAGTTATGTAACAATCTTTGTTAGTTTTGCCTGACCATCGAACTGTGCAAGGCCAACAGTCACCTTCAGCATTTACCAATAAGTGGCGCTTTCTATTCTTAACCAAAGCCTTTGATGCAAATGCAGATTCCAAGTACTGAAAAAAGAATAAAAGTGGTTGTAATTAGAACACATGAAACAATATTAGATCATAACATAACATGAAATTTAATGATGTAATATCAGTGATGATGACTTGATATCATGAGGAGATAAACATTTTGCCATGGAATGGTAAAAATCTGCAAGGTCATAACCTAGATTACTGCTGCTAACCAATTGGGGAGTATAATCCATGTCAACCCCATAACAGTAAAAAAGCTTAAATAAAAAGGTATTTTCATCTACATAATTTAAATGTATTATTTTGTTGGATAAGAGGCCGTAGTACTGTGATATCTCTAACACCCCATTACATATCACCAAGTCTCTATTCTCAGACCTCTGGATACCAACATCATGTTTTTTTTGGCGGGGATCAATCAGGTGAACCTTCTCAAACTGCAATTGATGTCCCCAAAAAATAACAAATGTGTCGTCCATCTGAATTGTATTCTGCGCAAGTTAATATATTTTAAATAATGAGGATAAAGAATACAAACCAAAAAGAAGAATGTGAAGTCTAAAATATTACCTCAGAGACCAATAGCTCCGATTCAAAACAAGTCAAAAATCTTGAAGAAGACAAAGGTAGTTGTGGAACAGGAACCATTGTGGATTCAGGGTAGTCTATTTCTTTCATAGGCAAACTAAAAATCCGAAACTGAAAGTACCGATCTCCACAGTAAAGTATGGCTAACCAGTACAGATCATTCAACTTATAAAAATTTGCAAGTGCACGTGCTATACGGAAACTTCTGGTTTCGATCATGGAGTCTTCAAATTCAACCATAATATAGTTCCCTAACGGATCCCGAAAATAGTTGGTGCCCATTAAAAACTGTTGTCCCCAGTAATGGAAGAACGTTTCGTCAAACTGAACAAATTCCTAAAGAAGAAACTCAAAATCAAAGAAAGTCACGATTTTTATTCATGTTTCTCATCAAAAAGTTGAAAACTTTGTTAAAGGTTCAACCTTTTCCAGGATTCTAACAATAAAAGAAGGTTGGTAGACAAGTATTCAAACATACCCATTCGGGATACACCAACGTCATGGAAGTCTAAAACCAATTGTTGAAGGAATACCGTGTGGCAGAAGACTTCTCCTTGCGGTCTGAAATCCTCATTGCAAAAGATGAAGGGTGAGTTCGAAAGATATTTAGAAAAAGTGCAAAGTTAAGAGTATATATAAATGGGAACCATCGTGACGATTTGTGAAAATGGAACCTTCTACGATAACACTTTTCATTTAAATATTTAAGTTAACATTAGATAATTTTTCAAGAAATGAAAACTTAATTAATCGATGTTGACATTTGGATAAAGTACATTCGGAATGACTTTTAGAAGTTGAGCTGTCCCCATGCTATACAATCAATCAATTCTATAATAAAGGATCAAATAAAATAAAGTGAATAAGAAGATTTAATTTGATGCAAATTATTCATGCACCCGGAAAAAAAAAAGATATTTACAGAGTTTTTGTTTTGAAGCTTGCAAGAGGGGAAAAGCAATAACACAAAACAAACACTACATTATGATAGCTCTAAAGGAGAATGCAGTTCACAAGTGAAGTACATGAAGTTTGAGGTATTATAAACATATTTTATTACTACAAGATGATTCGCATATTCAATAACATCTATGACATAGTATTTTGAATGTTTTGTTTTTGCTGGAAGTTCTTCATCATATCATTTCATTGTGAAATTGCTTCTAAAATATTATTTTATTAATGATAATAAATAACGTTTTATGTGTTGGTAGAAATTTTTAAGTGCTGATTTCCAGCTTCAATGTCTTTTTAGACTTAGAGATTCATATGGTATCTGAATGTCTCCAATTTTTTTCTTTCAGTGACCAAATTTATTGTCATACTAGATAAGATGAATGATCCGAAATCTCAATCAGATCTTCCATGCTCAAATGCAAGACTGAAAAGAAAATTGATCCTTAAGGAAAAGAAAATCAAATGTGGAGAAAAGAGTCAAAGTGTTAGTCTTTATAAAGACTAGCGAATGAAAAGGAACTGCACCCCACTATCTGACATAACAATGATGAATTTCCTGAATCAGGACATTCCAACAAATAATGATTTGGCAGGATACTATAATGCTCAAGCACACCTGGGAAAAACTAATGCAAGGAATTCCAGATACTTTCATCAGACTTGTCATCGACAAAATCTACTTTAGAGTTTGAAGTTACTACAGAAATGTCATTAGGGTTTCATTCTTCTTCAATAGGGCAATCATCTTGCCAGTCAGTGGGAAATAACTCTACAATATTTCAAAGTGAAGATGTAACCAATGAAAATATATTTTCAAGTTTATCTTGCTAAATTTGTACTTATAAAACTTATACATTGTAGATTTATTTGTACTACTTTGAGTAAAAAAATATTTGTTTCAGATTCAGCCCCTTATGATTATCAAGTTATGGATGATGAATGTATTGAAGAGGATGACGACAGTGCACGGATAATTAATCCAAGATAAGATTAAATTGAGTACTTAATCTTTTTTTTACATGTGCATTGAATTCCATTTACTAAGGATATACTTTATTAAACACAATGTATGCAGATATTGGTGACCCAGTTTTCATATGCAAGGAATGCAAGGCGTATATGTGGTATGACGAAAGGATTAACAAGAGCAGAAGATCCGTGAATCCTACCTTCCATATGTGTTGCGGCAATGGTAAAGTTCAACTACCAATTCTAAAAGACCCACCAATTCTTTTGCATCGTCTTTTATTTGATAATGATTCAAAGGAGAGCAAGAACTATCAAACTCATATCAGAAGATACAATATGATGTTTGCATTTACATCACCCGGTGCAAAAGTTGACACAACATTTAACAATGGAAAAGGACCCCCTAATCTACGCATTCAAGGTCAATCTTGTCACCGAATAGGTAGCCTTTGGCCAGTACCCGGAGACCTTCCAAAATTTACACAACTTTACATTTACGACACTAAAAATGAAGTTCAAAATAGAATGAAAAGTTTAAGGTACATGAACACTTCTTCTTTTGAAAGAAAAAATGCAGCAGAACAAGTCTTATTCAACTGTTACCTTTTGCAGGAATCAAGATAATATTGATTTGGAATTTGTGAACAAAATAAAGAAGATGCTTGATGAATTCAATGTTCATGCCAAATCTTTTAGAATGGCAAGGGACAGATATAGAGACTAGCCATTTGATGACTTGAAATTGAGACTTATTTCAGATAGGACAAAAGATGGAAGGATATATAATGTCCCCAATGTTTCAGAAGTTGCGACTCTTATAGTCGGCGATGTAGATACAACTTCAGGTAGAGACATCATAATGGAAAAGCAATCGGGGAAATTACAAAGAATTAATGAGTTGCACACGAGCTATTTAAGATTTCAATATCCTTTACTTTTTCCATATGGGGAGGATGGTTATAGACATGATATCAGTCATCGTGATAAACCAGAAATTAACAGGAAAAGGAACAGACTAACAATTAGGGAGTGGTTTTGCTTCAGGTTGCAAACAAGACAGTCAGAAGCATTAACTTTGCTTAGATCTAGAAGACTTTTTCAGTAATTCATTGCTGATGGATACACAATGATGGAGTCTGAAAGATTGTCATTTATTAAATTTAATCAAACCAAGTTAAGGGTTGATAAATATAATAACCTCTGTCAAGCTTCTAGCAGCTCACAAACTCAAGGGTCAGAACAAGGGAAAAGGGTTGTTCTTCCTTCATCTTTTGTTGGTAGTAGAAGATTCGTGGACCAATTATATTTTGATGGAATGGCAATTTGTAGTTTCATGGGATTTCCAGATCTCTTTATAACTTTCATATGCAATCCTAAATGGCCGGAAATTAGTAGAGCACTGTCAAAGTTAAAGTTATCTTCAATAGATCGTCTAGATATAGTTTCAAGGGTTTTCCAAATTAAGTTTGAACAACTTCTTACAAACTTAACTAAAAATCATTTATTGGGCAAAACTATTGCATGTAAGTCATCCAGTTATCATAATGTCTTTAATATTATATGTTGAAAGTAATCCTTTGCTGTTTAATTTGTAGTTATGTATACCATAGAATTTCAGAAGCGCGGTCTACCTCATGCCCACTTACTGATCTTTCTACATCCCAGCAGCAAGTACCCAACTCCTAATGATATTGACAAAGTCATCTCTGCTGAAATACTACGTCCAATAAATAATCCAGAATTATATCAATGTGTTGAAGATCACATGATTCATGGTCCTTGTGGAACGGTAAACAGATCATTACCTTGCATGAAGAATGGGAAATGCTCACGCCAATATCCAAAAAGATTTCAAACAACAACTACAGTTTCTGAAGAGGGTTATCCTCATTATCGTAGAAGGAACGATTCATCAACTGTGTCTAAAAGTGGTATTTTCCTAGATAATCGTTTTGTAGTTCCTTATAACCCACAATTGTTGTTAAAGTACCAAGCACATATCAATGTTGAATGGTGTAATCGTAGTACTTCTATCAAGTACTTATTCAAATATATCAACAAAGGTTATGACAGAATTACAGCTGCCATAGTTCCAAAACAGAACGAATCTTTTTTGACGAAGCAACCAATGGATGAAATTAAACAATATCTTGATTGCAGATATGTATCTCCCTGTGAAGCATGCTGGAGAATATTTTCGTTTCCAATCCATGGACGAAATCCAGCAGTAGAAAGACTATTTTTCCATCTTCCAGGAGAACAAGCAGTATACTTTAAAGATGATGATGAGATTGATGATATCATGGGAAAAGCAACAGTTTCGAAATCAATGTTTATAGGTTGGATGGAATGTAACAAGAAATACCCAGAAGCTAGGGATCTAACATATGCTGAATTTGTTTCCAAGTTTGTCTATGTTAAGAAAGATAGATGTTGGAAGCCAAGGAAGATGGGAAATACTATCGAAAGACTTATTTGGGTACCTCCAAGTACTGGTGAAGTTTTATATCTTAGGAGAATGCTAACTCATGTAAAAGGTCCAACATCATACATAGATATTAGAACATTTAACAATGTCACGTATTCTACATTTAGAGAAGCTTGCTTAGCTTTGGGTATTTTAGCAAATGACACAGAATATGTTGAAGCTATAAAAGAAGCCAAAGATTGGGGTTTCGAAATATATCTAAGGAAACTATTTGTTACTATATTGTTGTCAAATAGTGTTAATCGACCAGAGGAACTATGGAACAAAACATGGGAATGGCTGTCAGATGGAATTCTCTACAAAGAATGAAATATATCAGGAAATCCAAGTTATGTAACTATATAGTACTTGTGATTTATATAGTGTACAAGTACAAAGACATGTTAATTATTGTTTTGTATGCAGATCTAAACATTGGAGTCGAAATGCTGTAAAATCTAACTTTAGTGGAGTTAGAAAAAATTTTCGAAGCAAATAGAAGCAGTTTGAAATTCTTCCCAACAATGCCATACCCAAATGGTTTTTTAACAGAAAATTGTGGGAATAGACTGATATATGCAGAACTCAATTATGACATTGCAGAGCAACGAAATTTATTTCAATCAAACTTGAAATCAATGACAGGTTTGGATTTATTATTATTTGCTATTGTTGCATTTTAGATTAAGTAACCAGTTTGAATAACAATTACATTACAGGGGAGCAGAAAAAAATATTTGACAAGATCAACCAGACTGTTCTAAACAAAAAAGGAGGTGTATACTTTCTCTATGGATATAGAGGAACCAGAAAAACCTTCATGTGGAAAACACTGTCAGCATCATTACGTTCTGAAGGTAAAGTTGTACTAACAATTGCTTCAAGTGGAATTGCTTCTCTTCTATTACTAGGGAGAAGAACAACACATTCTAAATTCAAGATACCAGTACCAACACTAGAGAATTCAGTTTGTAACATTGAACAAGAATTTGAAGCATCAGAACTGTTAAAGAGAGCCGAACTTATTATTTGGGATGAAGCTCCAATGGCACACAAATTTTGTTTTGAAGCTTTGGATAGAACTCTAAATGACATAGTGAAGGGTTTGACAAAAGAGAATTCAGTTTTTGGAGGGAAAGTCATAGTATTTGGAGGTGACTTCAGGCAAATCCTACCTGTTATACCTGGAGGTACAAGATCTGATATTGTCAATGCCACTATTAACTCATCTTACCTATGGGACCACTGTGAAGTTTTGACATTGACAAAAAATATGTGTCTCCTACAATAAGGTTTGCAATCCACAACTGCATCCGAGATTCAAGAATTTTCATATTGGATTGTTAAAGATGGTGATGGTAAATTAGAAGAACCAAATGACGGTTTAGCAGAAATCAAAATACCTAGAGAATTCCTAATTACATATTTCAATGATCCTATAGAAGGAATTGTATCTACCACATATCCCAACTTAGTACACAAGTATACAGACGAATCATTTCTGCAGTGTAGAGCAATATTAGCAAGTAGAATTGAGACAGTCAATGAAATCAATGAATATATGTTATCACTAATTCCAGGTATGTAAATCTGGAAGCTATAGCTAACATATTTGAAATTTTTTCGTTTGATATGACAAATATTATTACTAATGTATCAAATAATTAATGCAAGGGAAGAAAAAGAGTATCTTAGCTCTGATTTAATAGATGAATCAGAATCTGCTTCAAGTGATGCTTACTGCGCTATAACTTCGAAATTCCTAAATTCACTTAGTACATCTAGACTTCCTAATCAAAGAATCAAACTAAAGATTGGGGCTCCAATTATGCTTTTGAGGAACTTAGACCAAGCAGAAGGTTTGTGTAATGGAAGCAGATTAATCGTAACCAGGATTGCAAACCATGTCATAGGGGCTAAGTTGATTACAAGAAACAAAGATGGACAAGAGGTCTACATTCCGCGAATGTCTATGTCACCCTCCCAATCCCCATGGCCATTTAAGTTAATTAGAAAGCAATTTCCTATTATATTGTCATATGCAATGACAATAAACAAATCTCAAGGTCAATCATTAGGTTTCGTTGGATTGTATTTGCCAACACCCGTATTCAGCCATGGTCAACTCTATGTTGCAGCTTCTAGAGTTCAAAGTAAATCTGGGTTAAGGATATTAATCCATGACAATGAGAACAAATCATCCAATACAACAACTAATGTTGTGTACAAAGAAGTATTCCAAAATGTATAGTTTATGTTTATCCAGCAATTTGTGTTTTTAATCAGAAACATATTTGTCAAACTGTTAATTAAGATAAGATCTGTATTCAACCGTTCATTTTACAAAATATTGTTAAATATATAACCAAACAAATCACTGCAAGAGATAAGCTTACTTTTTCTGGAGAAGAATCAAACGAGTTGAATGCTCTTTGGAACCTCTTCCCATAAAAAAAGTTGGAAATAAGAAATTGCATCAATGACATAAGTGTGGCCAATGTTAAATCGATGACCAGAAAACCTGATAAAATCACAAACAGTACATCCAGACAAATATATTTGTCAAAAATTTAATGTCCTATAGAAATATATTTCATCACTGATTTTCGAAAATGTTATTTATCATAATTTGACAAACAAATTCATACATATAAGACAATGTAAAGACTTACCAAGAACCACATAAACTTTCTTCTGCGTCTCCATGTTTGGAATTGGTGTTAGAAGCTGATGAATTCAATGATATAAACGCGTGAATCAAGTATTTTAGAATCTTAGACCCTTTACCATTTCTTTGTACTATAAGACAGCACATGACACACTGCATTTAAATTGAAACCTACCAATGGACTAGACTTGCTTTCTTTCGTGAAACTATACCCAATATTTACTTTATGTACCTCCATTATAAAATAACCATGAATGTATTTATGTATGTTTACCATAACCATAATCCAATATTATCCTTACGTCATTGGTGACATATTTAAACAACGTCTGTATTAAAAAATGTTCGTCCCTACCTACTTAATTAAACATTACTACACATAATAATTTATACTAACCGAAATGTTTGAAATGACAGTCTTCGAAACGTTTTATGAGTACAAAAACTTGGATTCCAAGAATTTTAATACACTTTATTTATAATTTATAATGGAAACATATAAAACTAAGAACCCAATTAAGTTCATTTATACGTATATTATATCGGAAAAAATAATTACATCAATAGTACATGAAAGAAAAATATAGAAATCCAAAGTGATTTTAGGATTTGAAAAATAAAAAAATTATATATCTTCAATTTGTAATTGTTAATGTCAAATAATCAAAAAGACATTTACAATCCATTACAAAATATTTGGCCCAAGAAAAACCTACTTTGATAAATTCGTTAATAACAGTAGTATTATACATTGCAGAACGTAAAATATATAGACGAAACCACATAAAATACATTAAATATAAACGAAACAGTATTCTGAATGTTTGTAAGGCTACAATCTTAAAAACCTAAGTTCTTACATAAACCTTGGAAAAACGAAACCTTAATTACATGGATGACATTTTTCTGCTGATTATCGATCACAAACTTCAGTTCATCACCTGCAGCCAATTGATTCTCCTTGCATAATCTTTTCCATCCACAAGTGATATAGCATTCAAAGGATGTCCCTTCGAGTCCATCGAATTCTGCAAGGCCAAAACTTAGAAGTTGAAATGGTAATGAAGTACCTCCTGCGTCCCTTCTCCAAGAACTGTCTAGCAAAATCCGAGTGTAGATACTACACACATGCACAAAATATCAGACAACAAATGGAAAATGAAATACTAAGAATAAACATAAAACTATGAACAAAAAAAATACCAAAGATGATGTTTGAACATCATATTTCGTTAACTTCTTCACCAATCCATCAAGAGAATTAAGAAAGTCATGACGATTGACAGCACCAACGTTGTTTACAATACCACCAGAGTCATTGTTCAAACCAGCAACCGACTCCCTCTCATAAATCATTTCTACTCCATCAACAAAGTAAATCTTGTAAAGAAAAACATTGTTTCCTATATAATTTAAATGTAGGTAAACCTCTTGGATGAAACCATAATACTTGATGAACTCCGTCAAACTAAACAAAATAATGATCCCATCTATGTTTGTGTCCAGATAAAGCTCAAACTTTTTGTATATAAGATCATATAATTGAACTTTGCGATCAAGATTAAGTTGATCTTCACAAAATTTTTGAAACTCCTCAGGAAGGAGTATATATGGCTGTTGACAAACATAAAAAACAAATCAATAGAAATCCAAATAGAAATCTGCAAATGGTAAATAAAATATGAACAATGATACCTTAGACAGCTCTAACTTGACTCTGAAAGATTGGAAAAACCTCAGAGAATAAGAAAAACTGGATCTTGAACAAGACGACGATGGTTCTACCAAAGGGTACTCGATTTCATTCCAATCTATGTCAAATACTCTAAACCTAAAGTATCTATCACCACAGTAGAGAGTGCAGACAAATGCAATGTCATATATGTCGTGAAAGTTTACTATGTCATCAGAACCACGAAACGTCCTCTCGGCCATAAGACTTTCTTCGAATTCAATGTTCAATACGTTTCCCCTAGGATCCGAGAAATAGTTGGTTCCCATTAACAAACACTGTCCCCATTCCAAAAAGAAACCTTCTTCAAAAAGTAAAAAGTCCTGGACAATCAAACATCCAAAAGGCTTAACTTTTAATCAAAACAAAACATCTCCCTAACAACGACAAATATTTTTACACCCGAAATGAGCAAACTTCTTAAAAAGTCATGATATTTCAAAACAACAACACAATTATAGTGTCGAAATCGTATTAACTAACCTGGGAAGGATCCATGAACATGACTGAACTCTGGAAAAAATTGTTGAAGCTAAACCGCTTACTTAGTGACATTTTGTTGTCGTTGGATCCGGATGCCATGTAGAATCTAGGTTTTTTCTTTCCAGTTATAGCAAATGCGAACGAACCTTTTCAACTCCAACTATGGAAAAGCAAAACGTCTGACGCACAAAACCAAATCTCATCCCAAAGATATCGAAAAGACAGATAAAAAATTTGCCTTGCCGCCAATATTAAACGTTTCAGATTGATGCCCAATGTAATCATTTCAAAAAGATAAAGAAAAAAATATTAATTGTGACAGTATTAAACGGTTCAGATTCATTCCCAGCATACTGATTTAAAAAGGAAAAAAAACAAATAATAGTAACTATCAAATATGATCAGCCTAAATACGTAATAAACCGAATAATGTTTAAACATTACTATAATTATTAGATAATTCTATTTGATCTATACTATATGTAACCAAAAATCAAAATTGACAATATCACACAAGAGAAAAAGGAGGACCCGTGCGTAGGCACGGTCCCATACTAGTTATTTCTAAAAGAATTTCTTCATAAGTTTTTTCTTTTTTTTTTTGAATTATAAGTTATCAAGACATTAAGTTAGATATTTCAAAACGTATAATCATAGACGAGTCAAATTTATATTTAGTTGAGCTAAATTATGGTTTAGTTTTGTGCAAAAACAACCTTATCAGCTAGTCTAAAACTATTAGGTGTCTATGATATGAATCCATCTTCAATAAATGATTACATGTTTTGAAATTAATACATTCTATACTTAGTTTAAAATTAGTAGAGAACACAAAAGTCTCTCAAACCACCATACAAATTCTTTTCATCCATTTTAAAGTTATTCATGGCTGAGAAAAAAGTATAGCCGTTGTATAATGGAGTGGATTAACCCTTCGATTAAAATGAATTCAAAATGTAAAATATTAACATGTTTCTAAATGATAAAAAATCACTTAGAAAGATACAATGGGCTAACATTAGAAGTGGACTAAAAAATAATGTGTATAATCTTTTTGGTGTGTATTATATACAATGTTAACTATTGATCAATTTCAGCAATAAAAAATTTTCATCATTATCAATGTAAAAGTATAATATTATATTACAAATAATTGACATTGTTTAAAAATCAAAGTTTTATATCATCAAATTAAAAAGTCTTTTTCTCACTCTTTTTGGGTTGCAAGAGATGCAGTTTTGAATCCAATAAACCTTTTTTTTAAATATTTATCATGTTGGGCCTGGGCCTTCCCATTTTCGCATAGATGAATGATTTTATATATATATATATATATATATATATATATATATATATATATATATATATTCATAAATCATCGTAAACACGAAAAAACATTACAAATTTAAGAAAACTTAATTGGAAGAAGACGTGTGTGGATTAACTGTAGGAAATGGTGGCTCTCAGTGTCGTCACGGACTTGGGTTGGTGCTTGCTGCTACTGCTCGATGATCTTCTCCACAAATGAAGAAATGAAGGCAAAGAAGGAGGAGGGAGGAGGAAGCGGATAAAAGAGAACCTTTTAAATATATTTTTTAGGTCAAAGAATCAAAGAATATTTGGGGGTACAGAGATTCGCTGGCTGTGCAAGGGTGCACTACAGGTAAGAATTTTTTTACTGCTTTTTCTCTTTCTTGATTTAACTTTTAACTTGGACAAAATTAGAAATAAAAAAACTTTTAGAGGTACAGGAGAAATGCTTTGGGGTGTAGGGAGAAGCCCCCGTTACTTTAACTCTCTTTTTCTGGCTACTGGTGAATACACAGTCGGATTTTTTTTTCCTCAATCTTTATTTATGACATAATAATCTAATGAAAATTCCTTATTTAATGTAGATATATTATATTTTTATTTTATATTTGATTATATTTTTCATAATTTTTGTGTGGAATGTTTACAAAAATTTATAGACTCGTATTCTTTCAACACGTATAAATTTTATGTTACAAATAATAGAGTATAACTATATTCGTATGATGTATGAAAATTAGGTTAAATTTGGTAAAATGAGAGATGATGTTACAAAGAATATCCATTGTCATCTTGAATATAATTGAATATATATAGTGAATCACAAATAATTTTATTTGTTAAAGATCCCACATTAGAAATAAAATTAATTTATAATATATAATTAATTTTTTTATAAAATTGAATTAGACACAAACTTTACTTATATTAAAATTATTTAAAAGTATGTGAATTAAAATTAGTATATAAATTATTTAATTTGAAGTAATTGAACTAAAATAGCGTCATTAAAAGTGTGGAGAAACGATTCAGTGATTTTTTTTAGGAAAAATCATATAACTTTAATGTATTTTCATGTGTTATGGTTAACTTCAATTTTTCAAATATATATATATATATATATATATATATATATATATATATATATATATATATATAAAGTAGTAAAAAATACACTAATAAGTCACTAAATCCATTCCCTAAACATGACAACAATTATTTTAGTTACATCGAATAAAAGCGATTCCCAGGTAACATAATACTACTGTGATTATTTCATTACTATGGATAATGAAACCAAATAAAAAGAGAACACTGGAAATATACATTATTCATCATAATCACATTTTGATACTTATTTTTCAGTAGCAAGCATGACAAAAACTTATTAAAAAAAAAAGTGATGGTGCTTAGTGATGTGGCGTTGTTGAGGAGGGTGAGACAGCAGAAAAGACAACAGAGGCAGCATAGAAGATTGTGATAATGGCAGTGAAGTTCACAAGAATGGCCTCAGAACCATGTTTTTCCAATCCTGAACTCTGCATAAAAGTAAGCTTCTCCAGAAACCCTAGACAAGCAGTTGCAACAGCCAACACATAAACGAAGAGCCCAATTTTCACATGCCAATGAAGTGTTGTGCTTTTCAGAGATGAATTCACTCCATTGTAGTAGATAAACATCACAAACCCAAATATCCACTGTGTTCAAACTATCAATAATGTTAGATATACCTTTGCAAAAAACTTCATCAACCATTTCTGTAACAAAATTCATTCTGTTCTGATCTTACATTAATGTGTATTAGAAAATGATTTTTTGACTACTAAATTTTGACAACTTTCTCTTACACTTTTAGGTGTCATTTTTTAAGTGATTTTTCATTTTTTTTCTCATTCTCAATATTCAAAAATTACTTAAAAGATGACACCTCATATTATAAGAGAATTGTCAAAATTTAGTAGTCAAAATATCATTGTCCGTCTTCATAAAAAAACATAATCATATTCTCAAAAGTAGAGTTAGAAAAGCAGGCTAATTTGAGGATATTAGGGTTTGGAAAGAAGATTAGAATGATTTACCTGAATTCCGTAAAGAACTATAACACCAATTCCGAGCCATGAATGCAAACTGTAGAGATTGAGAATTCCCATTTCATTATGAAACTTGAAGACAGCGTAAATTCCAATTATTCCAAGTATTAGTGCCATGGCATGCAGAACAAGGTGTATCAATTTCTTGCTTTTCTTCTGGAAAGGAAGACCTTTGTAACTTATAATTGCTGCAAGCATTTAGTTAGCTCTATGAGTCAAACACAAATTATTACCATAATTTTCTTTGCAACGTTTTGTTTTATTAATATTTCTCCAATCAACTAGAGAATAAAAAAAATTCATATATCATGGTAGCTACTTAAAAACAAAATAAACAAAAAATATATAGTAATAAGCAAAGCAATATTTAATAAAACAGCATTGTGTTAAAGTAATTTTACTTTACCTTCACCCCCAATAATTATTATTCCAATTAGCATAAGAACAGGATGAATCTGTATCAAAACAAAAAATAAACAAGATCAGGGGCCTTCAGTTAAGTGATAGAGCAATATCACAATTTCACCATTGATACTACACATACACATAAACAAGAATGAAGAGTTTATATACAAATTATAAATATTGAAACAACAATTTTATACATTAAATTAAAAACATTGTATAATCTATTCATACTACTTTGCGTTTATTAATTTGTTCACTAAATAATTTTATTATTATTCCTACAATTTTTAAGCTTTCTTCTTTGATCACACAACTCATAAGTATCTAAAATACGTAAAATTTTCATATAAATTTGACACTTATCATGCTTTAATTATCATATTTTGTAAATAAACAACCCATTTTATCTTATAATTACATAATGAGGTACTAAAAAGAAGAAAAATAAAAAATTGATTAATTTTTAACGATTTTGCAGCAATTTTTTGAAGAATTAAAAATGATGCAGCTGAGTCCCAAAATTCATGGCCGAGTCTAGTAAGGCGGTCAAGGAATGATCCAAAATATGACTTTTGGAGTTGAGCTACAACAAAATGGTGCACAACACTTAAGATGGTGCACAACACTTAAGATGGTGCATGGCTGAGCCACAAGAGAATGTGGTCAGCACTTAAGGTGGTGTATGGCCGAACCACAAGAGAATGTGTTAAGCACTTAAGGCGGTGCATGACTGAGTCACAAGAGAATGTGTTCAACACTTAAGGCAGTGCATGGCTGAGCGCCAAAAGTTGGACTGAGCACTGCCCAAAAATCTTTATAAATAAAGATCTTGGGTCTTCATTATAGGCATTTAGTGGAGGCTGAAAAATGTAGCAGTAGTATAGAATAGGGTTTGTGAGGCACGAGGGAGGTGCTCGTAGTGTAAATCTGATGTGTAGATGTTGCTGGAATTGCATTGAAATATTCTATGAGTAGTTGAACTCTCTTGTGCCCAAGTTTGATCTCTCTCGTGCCCGGGTTTGATGTAATCAATTATGATACTTCTACTTCTTAGGTATTTGTTTTTGCTTTCATTCAATTGTTTGTGGTTTGATTTATGGTTAATGATGACTTGATCACTCATCTTATTTCACGGGTTTGATTTGAGTTGGAAAACTGGTCTCAACTTTGTGGGTGAATTGACGACTCATCCTATTTAACTGGTTTGAATTTAGTTAAAAGACTGATATCAAAATAAGGTTCAATCAATCATTATACATATCGGTGCTTATTTAGTAGCCATGTGTAATTCAATAAATCATGTTAATTATTTTTAGCACTAGAAAAAAGACCCTATTTTGGGAGGAGTTTTCGATAAAAAAATATTAGATGTAAAATATATAAAAGTGCTGGACGTTATAATAATGAAAAATAGAGAGAAAAGAAGAATAATATGAAATAAAAGTAAATAGATGTTTATAACTATTTTTTTTTTTTTAAAGTTGATGGACTAACGAAGCATTTACCTAAAATGTAAAAAAAACAAAACAAAAACATAACTAAACCAATTAGCTAAGAAAAGAATAATCAAATAATCAAATATGTAAATCCCAACATTTAACACGTGTTTAATTAGAATAAATTAGTAGTGTAATGTAAATTTAGTAGTATAAATTAGAGAGAGCAAATTAATTAAACATCTTCGATTTTTATTTTATTTTCTTCAATGTATTAATTTTGTTTTTCAACCAAAGTGCCCAAAAAGCCGTGCTAATTCCAATTAAAATATAAGCTCATCGTGATAGTTATTTAAAGTTATGATGTAAAGCAATTTTTGTTTCTATATAATCATAAGAATGATTAACATGTTGAGTTAGTGGATCGTTGATCCAATAATTCATTAATTAAATCACACGAATTAGGTATATAAATTTAATATGTAATTTTATACATTACATAATATAAAAAATATTTTTTAATTATTTAAAAAAAAAGTCTTAATGTAGTATGTTATCCTTAATTTTTTCCGTAAGAGTTGGATTTATCCTGTGATTCTAATACATAGCATTTAGGAAGTACATAAATAGTATCGTATTTATTATTATCCACGTGTACTTCCTGAGTTGGCGCCAGCCAGAAGAACTAAAAACTAGCATTTAAATATTACATGTGGCGGTTAGAAATTTTGGATCCTATTAATTGTTTCTGTATTATATAATTAATACCATAATAAATGTACTTATCTTTAAACTACTATGTTAAAATAATTTTATTTACTTTTCAGAAAAAAAAAATATTTTAAATAAATAATTGATTTGAGGATATATTAAAAAAAGAAGAAAAAAAAATAATTTTCGTTAAAAGATGAAAATACCAGTTATTTTGAAACTTTTTATATAATACTTTAGAAGGGGATAAGGATAGTATATCTTTGGGCAAAAGGGATACAATAATATTTAGAAAAATTAAAAAATTATCCCTTAAAGTTGATTGTGAAATAAATATATGCTGTTTATTTTGAACTCTCAACATTTTTTGGACATCAAATAGTATAATTATACCACAAATTTTACTAAAATTATCTAGAATAATCACTTATAAATAAATACCACATAATAATAATAATAATAATAAGTTTTAATTAACCAAAAAATATTTAATTTCGTAAGAACGAAAATTAAAATTCAAAATTTTCATTATAATTAAAAAAATATTTAAATCATATTTTGATATAAAAATATTTACTCTTATTTGTTCAGTAGTGTTTCATTTCATCAATGATGATTATTGAATTTTTCAAAGAGAACTCGTTCACTCAATTCTCGTATTAAAGATAAGGTCATCCAATCTTTTCAAAACTTTAAAAAGTAGTTGACGCCGTACTTTCAGATAACCATACATAGTTATTATACGGTTCAAATGGCATCAAATTTTTTTTTTCTATGCCTAGTAGTTTTTGTTTTAGTTAATTAAGTAAAATTATTGCAAACAATAATTTTTTCTATTTGAATTCGAAATTCAAAATAACACTTTTTATTCATTTTAATTTTCATTTATTATTAAGTATACATTTAACAAAAATTCAACACTTCAATCCTCTTTCAATTGCAAAGATACATTTGTAGAAGTTAAAAATAAATAAAATTAACAGTTTCCATGTTTGTCAATAAAAATTGGTCACAAAAAATAGTATTTAGCTTAAACTAAATCAAAAGAGTGTTGTTGTTTTAGCAACAAAACTGAAAAAATTTGACAGTAACTATGTAAGATGAAAGTTGAAAACAGAGACAGTTCAAACAACAAGGGTTGTGCAAAGAAGAGAAAATATGAGAATCAAAAACATGAAGTGCCACAAATTTCTGAATCCAATTTCAAAGTGAATGAAAAGAAGAGAGATAGAAGAACATACATTGAAAAGGAGAGATTTGTTGGAAGAGTTGAAAGACAAGCCACCCCTGAAGTGTATGCTCCAAACCAGAACCAGAACAATGGCAGGAATTGCTAGTAAGTGAACCACAAAAGTTAATGGAAGAACATCAACATGTTCTGCAACAACCATAGTTTTCTCTTTCTCTCTCTGTTTCTCTGAACTCATCATAGATGATGGAGTATGAAATTAACTTGGAAGCGCTTGAAGATTTCTCTTTATTTATTGCATGCTGTATCTCACCCAGTGCTTTTGCTATCAGGGGACACTTTTCCAGGTTTCAATCAACAATTAATTTCTCATCAAAGAAAGAGTCTTCGTTTCACAAGGATGGATAATAACTAAATGTTATTCTGAATATATTTATGAAGAATAATAATATTTCGATACACCTTTTTTGTTTATATTAGTTATTCACTGGAGTTTTTAATTCAAAAATTTCCCCTACGTTAATTATTAATTCGTGAAAGAAACACCCCCTACGTTATTAATTCTATCATTTCCAGTCTTCACTCCACGTACAATTATCATATACAACTTTTTAGAAAAAAAAAAACGTATGTTTATATTTTTATCACAATTTCAAAATTTATCTTGCGTAATTTTGTTTATCTAATTATATATTGTATATGTAAAAAATGAGTTAAAAAAACATAAATAAAAGAATATTAATATTTTATTCGTTAAGTTAAAAAGTTTATAGATAAAAAAATTAATCATTCAAATTTTATTTTATAAAAATTATTATCATCTCTGAAATATTTTCTACACCTTAGTTTTGTAAGTAATTTATTATTTTTTTTATGATTTAAGTTTTTCCTAATGATGCCGGTAAGGATAAAAGTAATAATTTATCCATCAAAATTTTGTTTGCAATACATTTTTCTTTAATCTCTTTTTATTTTTAATTCATTGCATGTTTGTATGGCTAAGAATGTATATTTGCATGTACGGTTTGATAAACAAAAGTAAAGCTATGCTAATAATAGTCACAGTGATACTCTTTTTATATGATGATTAGTTTTTTTTAAGCATATTTGATTTTTCTATTTAAGAACTTGGTATTTTTATTTAAACAAATTAGAATTTTAAATAATGTAAATCTGGTCATAATTTGATAAAACATTAGAGCAAAATATCTTCTCCATGTGAGATGTACGGGAAGAAGGAAAAATTATTTCATATGAAATTAGACTCAATCAAGAAGAGTTACAAGAATTTGTGGTCAAATTATCTTTAAGAGGAGAAGGATGATAAACTCCTAACTCCTACCAAAGATGGAGGAGTGAGTTCTAAGGAGAATAAACACATTTTAAAATAAAAATCATGCTTGTGTTGTGTTTTATAGGGTTGTTAGTGGCACCTTCCCTTTTTTAGGTTGTCACATGGAAGGAATGGTTAAGGAGGAGCCTAGTTCAAGGGTGTGTTTCTTACCACACCCCTCTTCTGCTAAGACTCCCTTAAAAATGGAAAGAAAAGCATTTATAATGATTTTGTAATGAATGGGGAATATTCTCCCTTTACATCATCATTGGGATTTTCTAGAAGATACTTTTTGCATTTGCTAGATAAACCTCTCATATTTTGTTAGGTAGTATTCTCCATCTTCATAGTTTTGCTAGGAGGCCGGCTTGTAAGGTGAGGATTGCTCCACTTATATATTGTGAAGTAGCCTTATCTCTAATCGATGTGGGACTTCCAACAATCTTAGGTAGTTTAGTATCCCAAGTGGCATGCCTCATTTCATCCTTTATCTCTTTTCTATTATTTCCATATTTTCCTTATTTCAATCAAGTTCTTTGCTCTTTGTCCTTTATGCTTTCACACCCTTTATGTTAATTTGTGTTGTTTTGTTTCCTTGTTTCAATTGAACATTCTTTTCTCTCCTTTGAGTTTCTTTGAAGTGTACATTCACATCTAAATAACATTTTAGGTATTTTAACGTCTAGTGAAAATCTTCTTGAAGCTTTCTTAAAAAACATTATCACAAAAACATTACTCTCATTAAAATTGTAAGATGAATTTACATAAGTGAGTCACTAATGTGAAATCTACAATAGAAAAAGAAAATGAGATTAATATAAGAAAAAATACAATAAAATATGTAAAATATTACAAGCAATTGAGAGAAGAAAGAGGAAACAAGCATTAAAAGAATGATAATCAAATTTGAAATTTGAAATTCAAATAAATAGATATTAGGATAAAGGAAAATGTTTTGATTAATATCTTTTAATTTAAATTAGTATTTAGAAAATTTCCGACGTTTAGAAATATCTTTTGCATAAAGATAAAAAGATATTTATTTATTATTTATATTCAAAATTTTATAATTGAAATATTATAAATATATGATATTTTATCATATTTTATTCTAGACATAGAGTATATAAACAAAATAAAATCAAATATTCTTTCATATAAAGTATCTTTTATATTTTCAAAATATATTTTCGAAACCCAACATATCATCAATATTGTTTGTATTTTTGTATTTCATAAGTGACGTTTATAATTTTTGGAGTCTAAATAAAAGTTTTATTTTTCAAATAATTTACGCGGGTGACATATTGTCTTAACTAATTCCATAGACGAATCTATCTTAGTGAAAGCAAGTGACTGAGATGTTGGGTGTAATGTCTTTGGGCCATTTGTTTATTTGAATATTGGGCCTATGCAATCACCATAAGGCAATTACTTCTTACACCTATCATGTTCTTCCTGCACCTCATCAATTCCGGAATTTTTTATCTGGAACACAATAAAAAATTCGATTATTTTTGTCCGAAAAGCAGATATTCTTCCCTTTTACGAAAAACATTTTCCAGAAAGTTTTTAGTGGGATGGGAGAAGAAATTGATGGGGTGCAGGAAGCAATTGCTGTGTGAGTTCTCAAATGAGACATTCAGACTTTGATCTTTTTGGATAAGAAGCAAATTTTGCTATAAGATGTGTTTTTGATAGTTTATCTTGCTTCTACTTTTCAACCATTTTAGGAGTATTGTTTCCCACTTTTATCCATTTTATTTATTTATTTTTATCTAATCTAAACATTAGGAACAAAAAATCAATTAAGGTTTGCTTTATATAGTAGTGTCTTAAAAGAGAGTGTCTTAAAAGTTCAAACTTCAACTATTCTTGCTATGTGTGTTCCTTCAATTTAATTTTGTTACTTGGGCTGTGCTTGCACTGAACATCTTGTTACATATATATCATTGCTTATATTTTTATATTTATTCATAAGCTATTAAGCTTGCTCTTGTAACTTCCTTTGAAGAGTAGTTTTGCTTTGAAGGATATCAAGTCACAAGTAGAAGCAACATTCATTCTTCATGTTTCATTTTCTTAATCACAAATAATCACAAATAACCAAACTCCCAAATACAAAATATCTCATCATGTCCTTTTTTTTTTTTCAATTCATGATATGTTATTATTTTGGTGGCTTAAAAGTTTCACTTCAAATGGTACTTATCTCATCTTCCCATTGCGAATGGCCCAAAATGAATCTTACCATCTCCAAAAATTCTAGTCCAAACAAAATTCTCATGAAACATGACATGTGCAATTCATAATACCAACAAAGGGTTGGAATCATAGAATAAGCAAACGTTAATTTTTTGTCTCAGCAGTGTGAAAGAGGCAAGAGGATACATAGTGACAAATCTCATGGTCAATTTTACATTTTGTTCTTGTTTGCTCCATCCACCTTGTTCACTTTCTTCCTTTTCTTCTCATTTTTTTTTTCTTTCTTCTGTAAACTTATCACTTTCCTTTTGTTTTTGTGGCTTAGGAGCACACGTTGTGTCCACAATAAACTTTGTTTTCATGATTTTACAAGAGATTGTAACAAGAAGAAAACTACTTTTAATTTCTACTCCAATTTGAAAATGATACCCCAATAAGAAAATAATCTCATAAAAAAGAAATGGATTAAAAGCTGAAGCAAGTTGGCGAAAAAATTATACAAAAATCTCTAAAAAAATTTAAGTAAATTTGTGATTTTTTTTGTTATATTGTTTAAATTATTTATTTCTATTTAATGTCAGACACAATTTTATCCTTCAAATCTTAACCCGGTTGAATTAAAAAAAAAAATCGTCTACATTATGTCAAATTCTGATAAAAACAATGTGTGTAAAATTAAAACCATACCAACTTATTTCCACATATAAATACACACACCTCCAGTGTGGGATGATGTGCTAATTTGAGAGGAGACTAATGAAAAGACAACTTTACTTCTTCTTTTTTAAGCACATAAATGACTTTACTTGATTCATTTAATTAAAAGTCTTGCTTACAAGTGTTTGTTAAAAAATCAAAGAAAGTTTTTGCTACAAATTATATAAAAAATATTTTTATTTGTTCTAATATTTAATTATTAATTTCAGACAACATTATAACATTTGTTTTGAATAATGATAATAACGGACATGAGGAAAAGATTTTATAACAAGAATAATAAGTGATGGTTTATACACGGATAAGTAAAAAAATAAATTTTAAATATGTTTTTGTCCTTAAGTTTAAATGAAAATTGGAATTAGTTTATCTTTTGATTCAGTTTTGTAAAGTTTATTTAATGTTTCTAATATATTTCATGATAATATTTAAATTATTTATCTCGTTTGACATATTTTTTTTCTTCAATGTTAACAAAGAAATTATCATAAAATATATTTAAAATGTCAAATAAACTTAATAAAATTTGATTAAAAAAATTAAATATAAGTTATTCACCAAGTTGGAAAACGGAATTAGACAAATATTTTAAAAATAGATTAATTTTGATTTTTACTAAAGATTTAAGGAATAAAAATATATTTAATATAAAAAAAAATTATGATAATTTTTTCCGTAGAAGAATTATATTTCTGTGTGCCTATGGCAGGTAGTGGTTGGTGTGTTCCTTTTCCAACCGTCCATGTATCTTTAGAGAAAAAAAAGTGTTTTTATCGTCTTCGTATTCATTACATGAAGTAATAACGTCATTAATTTGTATAGTTACTCCCACGTAACAATTCATTCATTTTACATCAAATTTAGGCAATAAAATTGGTTGATGAGATAGAATTAATTTCTAATAGTCACATCTTAGTTTTTTTTAGTTAGCGTGTGCAATACCGTAGAATATCTAGATTATTCTTTTAAAGAGGCTACATTTATGGAAAAGATTCAACCAATTCATTTATTTAATCATTATTATAACAAGTTTAATATACTTTAAATTATCAAAAATAGTAATACATTTTTTTTAAAACTAACTACTTTTGTCAAAAAAAAAAAACATTAGTTCATTCGGATAATCACATTTAAGCGATAAAGTTAAGAATAATTTAAATATAACGTCTTTAAAAAAAATTCTGATAGATAATATCTAAAATATAGTTATTAATTCTAACGATTTCAATAAATGGAAGGTCGAAACCAATATAAATATCAACATCTAAAAAAAGTAGATATCAAAATAAAAAGTATTATAATTCTCAATTAATGAAAACTTATTTATCCTTGAAATAAGTAAAATAAAAGGATTGCTGAAAATAATATATTGAATTGAATCAAACACCATGAACTTTATTGCAATGAATCAAAAGGAAGTTCATCCTTAAAACCTACCATATCTAGGTGAGATTTGGACTCCAAATCATAGCAACATTGAAATCTAAAATGTTAAAAGCTTTGATGATACTATTTGCACAAGTTGTGCAAGAAACCAACTTAGTTGATTGAGATTGATCGTGATACATGATTAATGACATTGTTTTTTGGGAACCCATCATCAATTTCCCTTCTGGTTTTTACAAGGTGGGCACACACAAAATATTCCCTTGTGTGCACGATATGAAAAAGAATCTTGAATAACTTCAATTTTTGAGATGAAATTTTCCCTTTTAGCAAGGTAATAAAAAACGGCGACGTTTATGGATGCTAGAGCACGTTATGTGTTTAAATGTGGGGTAACCTTGATCAATAAGATAACACCAGTTAAATATTCAATTGTTATCATCAATCAATGGATTAATTAAGGAGTGATGACCTAATAATGTTGCTTTGCTTTATTGAATTTATCACAAATTTCTTTGTCAATTGTGGCGTGAACTATCGACCATTCAAAAGAGTAACCACAATTCATGGCTATTTAATTAAACATCACTTTTCCTAACACACAGAACAAAATGATTATCAAATATTTAGAAATCAAAATACCCTAATAGGAGGAAATCAAAAAATAATTCATCGATCAATTAAATAAATACATCAAACAATGCTAGTATTGTGAGGTGAAAACATTGAAAAGAAAACCTTTACCAACAACTAAAATCCTTGAATAGTATGAAGTAAAACTCAAATATCACACCATGAAAATTCTCTCTCCCTAACTTTATCTATGGAAAGTGTTCGAAAAAAAAAAATCTTGGCATTCATTAATGGAATGAAGAAGAGAGAATTGATGAAGGGACCCACGAAGAACAGGTGGAGAATGGTTATTGAAGATTTTGTTTGGTTTATCCTAATTTTTACTTTGGTTGTGTATAATTGTTAGCATACGTTGCTTTCATCGTCCACAATGGTCTCTAATATCTGTTACTGTGCCAACGCATAGTGAGGCCACAAGTACCTAACTCCCAGCTAAGCTTTTGGAACTTAGAGTTAAGCAGTTACCTTCCTCCAACTATAATATCTCAACCAATCAACACCCTTCTCAATTTTCTCTCTCTCTCCAATAAGTGTTGATTTTTCCTAAATAAGGGAAAGTGTAGTTGCACCTGTTTCTGTTTACCACTTCTGTGTGCACAGAATTCTGAGTTTCTGAGGAGAAAAATGACAGAAGAGCAACCTAAAACAGTAGAGTCAGAGACAGCACCACCTGCTGCCGAACCTGTTCCTGTTCCTGTTCCTGTTCCAGAGGCTCCAAAGGATGTGGCTGAGGAGAAATCTGTGATTCCAGTGCCCTCTTCTGATGACAAGCCTGATGAGTCCAAGGCTCTTGTCTTGGTTGAGAGTAAGATTTTCTTATGTTTGATTCTTCTTATGTTGTCATGTTTTGGTTTGGTTCAGACTAACATAGTGTTATCTTGATTCTTGTTATGTTCTCATGTTCTGGAAGTTGGGGTTAGTTGTATTTGGTTGGTAAAATGACCGATTGCAGAAAAAAGAAATTGAAATCTGTGTTTGTGGAATCTCTCTGCATATTTTTGTTATGCTTTGTTTATCTTCTTGTTTTGGTTTAATCCATTAGGTTAACCAATTCTTTGAGGAGCTGTGTTTTGTTTATTCCAAAGGGTGCTTTACTGTATTATCTTGAGAGAGAAAAATGATTCTTTTTCGTAATTGCTTCTTCTGAATTTATTTTTAAATTACATGGTTGTTCACTGTTTTTGTACTTGATTGAATATACATGTTTTTGTTATGATTCTCTTAAATAGTTATAGAAATCAGTGAGAAATGGATATTATATCTGAACATGTTTTTATAATAATATTCCTAACCCCTTTTGGAGAAAAAAAATTCTGATATTGGATTGTTTGGTCGTTTGTTGTTGGTTGTACTTGTTGCCGTTTTCTGGTATTTTATCATATTCCCTTTTGCTGAAACTTTTTGTTGTTGTAGTTTTATTCAAAATAACGTTCTGATATTGTTCTGCATCTTTTCCATTTCTATTAGCAAGTGACAGAGTGGTCCTTCTTTAAATCCAAGTCTTGTACATCTTATTTTGGCATAAATTTCTCAAACCATTATCACTCATTTACAACCATTTTAAAGGCTTCGCTCAGAAATCCAACCTTTAATCTTTTAGGCAAAAGAGAAAACACCACCACAATAGTTTTCTTGTCATAATTTTTGTTGTTGTTATGTTTATTATTGTTAATTTGGTTATATTGGCAGAGACTCAAGAAGTTGCTGAAGAGAAACCAAGTGAGGGTTCTATAAACAGAGGTTTGTCTTGTGACATTATGACATTTAATTCCCCTTTATGTACCCTTTTGTATTCTGAAATTACTTATTATGTCATCATCCTCATTTCTCTTCAGATGCTGTGCTTGCAAGAGTTGCAACTGAGAAAAGGTTATCACTGATCAAGGCATGGGAAGAAAGTGAAAAATCAAAAGCTGAGAACAAGTATGAATCTGCATCCCTTTTGGTTCATATTTAATGGTGTGTTTAGATTTAAGTAAGGATTTGTTCCGGTACACCCAATAAATCTCACATCGTTTAGGAGTCTGATCAAGCGTAGTTTAAATCCTTCTTCTACCTTCTGAGCTATTTTTTAAGAATAAAATCGTTTTAGAACTCTACGCTCTAAAACGAACAATATCTCGGAAATGCGTGATGGTTGTTCCTTGACAGATATCTACATTTAACCTAAGATACTAATTTAATTGAAATTATTGAGCAGGGCACACAAAAAGCTTTCAGCAATTTCAGCATGGGAAAACAGCAAGAAAGCTTCAGTGGAGGCAGAACTAAAAAAGATTGAAGTAAGAATTGATTTCATTGCCAATTCTAACATGTTCTATTTTCTTCTATTTCACATTTTCAAATCTTGGTTTCTTGTGATGCTTTCTGCAATGATGTGGCCAAAGAGAGGAACAAATTAAAGTTAATTTTTGACTTCTGCATGAGTAGGAACAATTGGAGAAGAAAAAAGCAGAATATGCAGAAAAGATAAAGAACAAAATAGCTACAATTCACAAGGAAGCTGAAGAGAAAAGAGCAATAATTGAGGCGAAGAAAGGAGAAGATGTTCTGAAGGCAGAGGAGACAGCTGCAAAGTATAGAGCAACTGGAACAGCTCCAAAGAAACTCCTAGGATGTTTCTAAAGCTTCAAACATAAAACACTGTCGAAAACAAAAAAATGTTAATTATTATTATTGTGTATCTTTGACCATTAAAGTATCATGCATGAAAGTGTGAGTTTCTTTAGTATATATGATGTTGATTTAGTGATGTTCATTTATTATGTGTGGAAACCGACACATTGGCCTGTATATATCAACTACTTTGTGGATAAACACATTTAATGATTCAATCTCTGCATTAGTTGCTTCTGCCATCAACTCATTCACTTCACCTACTTCACCATCTCTCAACTATTTCAATATATGCTTAAAAGATAAAACCATCTGGTAAGTATAATTTATACCATATGATATCAATAAATTTTGTTATTTTTATTTTTTTTAAATGAAAAAAAAATGTTTTTCTTCACTACACGAGCATGTATTATTGTATTAAAAAAATTGGAGAATTAGAATGTAAGGATTTAGAAAATATCTAAGAGGACAAATAAAATTTAAATATGGAATTTTATTATTTTATTATTAAAATTATTAAAAGTTTGAGTTATAAATAGAAAATTAGTTAATCAAGATTATTTTATCATTCTTTTAGAATATATTATTTCTCTTCCTTTGAACTCTCTCAATGATTCAAACCAATTTATCTGTGTTTCGATTTCAGACAACACTATAGGAGTTCTAGAATAGAGGACAACAATTATACCTAATCAAAGTTTTAATCAAAGTAATTTTATTTTTTGTCTTAAGTATTTGATTTGAAATTTGCTTGCACGAGAGAGAATACATGCTTACATGTGACTCTTATGATTTCAATGTGAGAGTTTGAGTCTATGGAATCTACATAATGTAAAATCATGTTTCACTCAAATAATCTAAGAACCAAGAATAACAAGTTTTCCCTAAATAAATATCTTATCTTACGTTGCACAATTATTTGTGTTTATTTTTCTCATCTATCTTTCTAATAAAATTTAAATTATAATTAGAATAATACTTTATTTTGAGTAACATTTAATTTCAATAGTTTGCGTATAATTTAGTTACTTATTTTAAAGTATTAAAAATATTTATAAAAAATAAATATTTTGAAATCAAATAGCTTTCTGTTGGGTTTATATATATTTTCATATGTCGGTTATAGTTATTGAGAAATTGTGGTTATATATATATATATATATATATATATATATATATATATATATATATATGATATTGATCTTACACATCTAAAACATTTGACACCACTTTTAACCTAACATCTTAAGACAATGAGATTATAGATCTCTCATTTTATATAGTGTTTAACTTTGTCTTTTTAATCCAATATATGTCTTTGACTAACATTTGGATTATTCTCAACATTTTCGTTGACACTTTAGTTTTAGCATAACTTAATTATTAGGAAATTAAAAAAAATGTTTTAATGTAAGTAAATCATTTTAAATTTTTGAAACATAAATTTTTTCATACAATTAATTAAGTAGTTTGGAGTAAATAGGGTGTTGAAAACGAAATCAAACTATTTTAAATCACCAAACCGAACCAAAAACGAATGCATGATTTTTGAAGTGGAAATCCGAATTCTATATGCTCTTAAATAAAATATTGTCAATCTTGAGAGGGTGAAATTAGATATGCAGACTTTTTCAATGCAGATGTGTATAGATATTTCGGAAGTATTAACGTGGAAGAGGCAAATATATTAACTTTCATCTTAAAATTGAAATTTTAAATTCCAGGAGAAATTTAATTAAATTTTGCTTTGTGATTAACACTTTATAGTTCTAGTTCGAGATTGATACGCCCTGCATGAGCAAGTTGAGGCCCACACAACTAACAGCAATCTTGACCAATATCACAAAATCTACGAGAGTTACTACTCCCAAAGAATTGGTTTAATTACATGTATCACAAATACTGTAAACTAATTTATATCATTTTTTTATGAAATATAATATTCTCTCTTTTTTATTAAGAATTTTATAAAAGATAAGCAAGTTTTTCTAATTTTTTCAAATAAGAAATGTGACTACCATGAGTTTTTAATACAATTTCTACAGTTAGTTTAATAAAATTCTCACAAAAATGTTAATGATATTTGCATCACCAAAAATACTAATTAAGGTAAGAGATACATATTCACTTTATTCTAGTATAAGTGTTAGGAGAAAATATATTAATCCATTTATTAATAAAATTATTCTTTCAAATTCTTTAATATTTTAAAGAAAAAAAACGGAAATTGAAAAAAAAGAGTGAGATCTAATAAGTCATTTATTATTATTAGAGTATCAAAACAATTTTGAAAGACAACAAACTAGTACAAGTAAGCAACATACAAAACGTAAATTTTTATTGGCATTATAAGATGAAGAAAACATAAAACACATGTTATACAAACATGAATGTGTTGACAAAGTGATATCAAAAGAGATGAATGTGAAGTAAAACAACAACACCATATTACAAATCAACGATCACCAACATGATTGCAGTTTATACCACATGTCATCAAGGAAACAAAAGTATGCATATCTCCATGATTTATAAATGAACAAAGGAGTAACAACTACCCCAAATCCCAAAACAAACCCAAATGTCATGCTCACAAAGAACCAATTCACTCCATGCCAATCATTCTTTGTTTTCGAGCAGTCAATACATGGAATTTGCTGGATGGAACTGCAATTAATTGGTAGTGGTAGACCACACAAATTATTTCCAATAAAGTGGGATGCTTCAAAGCTTTGAATTTGAGTGCCAATTGGAATTTCCCCCTTTAAATGGTTATAAGATAAATCTAGGTTGTTGAGAAAGCTCAAGTTTGATATGGTTAGAGGGATTTCTCCTGATAATTGATTCCTTGAGAAATCAATGGATTCTAAGAATCTCATATTGCCAATACTCGGTGGAATTTGGCCGGACAATTGATTCTTGGATAAATTCAAATATATCAAACCATCTAGATATGTGATTTCTCTAGGTATCCCTCCTGATAAATTATTATCAGACAAATCAACATTTGTTACCAAGCCAAGAATATTGTTATACTCTAAAGCTCTTCCTTTTGTCCATAGAATAATACTGATTGCATCTCTCTTATATGAGTCATCTCCACCACAATATATGATCAAATCTGAACTTTTGTGCTTTTGTTGCATGACATTAAAGTGGTTGAAACAATTTGGAATATTTCCAGACAAACTATTTTGTGCAAGGTCTACATCTTGAAGAAATGTCATATTACATATTTCATTAGGAATGTGACCAGAAAAATTATTTGATCGAAGGCGAAGAATTTTTAATCGTAACAACCTTTCTCCAATCCATGTTGGAATAGTTCCGGAAAGATTATTTTCCCCAAGGTCCAAAGATATCAATTGAGTATTCTTCTTCAAAGTTATAGGCAATATTCCTAATAACGAGTTGTTACGTATGTTCAATGACTGTAACCTAGCTAAAGAGCCCATGGATGATGGCATATTCCCAACAAAATGGTTGCTTTGTAAATTCAAATCCATCAATTCTTTCCATTGTATCCAACAACCAGGTATTTTTCCTGATAAGTTATTAGACGCAAGATTGAGAAAATTCAAGTTAAATTTCTTGAATTGCTTACAACATAGGAAATCATTCATGGAAGAGAATGAATTACCTGAAAGATCTAACCATTGAACTTGATTAGAAATAAAAGGTAATTTTCCGTGCAAGTGATTAGAGCTTAGATCAAGGATCAAGAAAGATAATGGTTTTGTCGGAGAATTTTCAATCTCACCTTGAATATGATTGTTGGATAGGTTTAAATATTCAAGAGAATATAAAGCCTTCCAAAAGTAACGGGGAATATAATCTAGAATTCCTGTGTTAGACATCACTAAATATTGAAGTTTGTTTTGTGAGTGAGTCCATGATGGAAAGTTAGGACCTAACTTCCAATAGCTCATATCCAAATAGGTAAGTTGAAAAGTAGGATACCAATTGGGACCCACTTTTAAAGTCAAATTGTTTCCTGCTGCAGAAAAATAATCCAAACTCGTAAGATTTGTGAGATGATCTTCCGTGACAACTCCTTCAAAATGATTATAATCAATACTAAGATATGACAATTTAGAGAGTGATCTAAGACTTTCAAATGGATTTCCACCAAGTTGATTTGAGGACAAAATAAGTACTCTCAATGATGAAAGTTCTCCAAGTGATTTTGGATGTTCTCCATCACCTTTGTTGACACAATAATGTAGTGTTATATTGCCTGAAAGTTGATTGTGTGATAAATCAAGTACAACTAGAGATGTCAACTTTCCCAAAGAAGTTGGAATTGGACCTTCAAGTTTATTGTATGATAGATCAAGTTCGACTAGAGAAGTCACCTTTCCTAAAGAAGTTGGAATTGGACCTTCAAGTTGATTGTATGACAGATCAAGTATAACTAGAGAAGTCACATTTCCTAAGGCATCATAAATATTTCCTTGTAAGTTGTTGTTTGATAGGTCCAATAACTTGAGATGAGGAAAACTACTATAAAACCAATGAGGTATAGAAGATGAAAATGAATTTTCCTTCAAATCAAGATTTTCAAGAAGTGTGAGGTTTCGAAGACCATCAGGAATTGGACCTTCAAAGTAGTTAAAAGTTGAAACAAGTTTCTTTAGTCCAAACACCCACTTTAGAACAAATGAAATTTTTGAATTATAAGAAATGTCAGAAAGATCAAGAGTGAGGAGAGACGAGGAATTAAGAAATGATGGTTGATTGGAGTAAGGAAGTGTGCATCCTGACAAATGTAGGTGCAACAAAGAAGAAAGAGGTTGGAGGGTGTGAAGCATGTGAAATGATTGGGATAGGTTTGCACCTCCTAAATCAAGATATTCAAGCTTTGTAAGCTTTGACAACCAGTCAACATTTTTAGGAATCGAAGTTAGATCACCTCCAAGGTCAAGATACAACAAATTAGAGAGATTTCCAATTTGAGAGGGAAGTGTTCCATTGATAGCACAACTTAGGTCTAGATACGCCAAATTGGAAAGATTTCCAATCTGAGGAGGAATGTTGCCGATGAATCCAGAATAAGAGAGGTCCAAGTGAATTAAGGTGGTCATTGAGCCAAGAAAAGAAGGAATTGGCATACTTGCTTTAAGTGACAAAATGTTGCTCAATGTAAGATAACGAATTTTGGAAAGACTTGATAGCCAATTAATATTTTCAAGAAACAGAGATTCTTCATCAGATCCAGTGAGGTGGAGGTGGAGCAAATTGGAGAGACTCCCTATCTGGGGAGGAATTGTTCCGTTGGCAACATAAGAGAGGTCAAGATAGAGCAAATTGGAGAGATTTCCAATCTGAGAAGGAATATTCCCCATGAATCCAGCATCAGAAAGATCGAGGTGAGTTAAAGAAGTCATTGTTGCAATGAAGGAAGGAATTGGAGTAGTTGGAAAATGATTGCCGCTAAGATCCAAGTAATTCAAATGCTTCAAATCAACCAAACAAGGATTTATCTCTCCACCCAATGCCACTCTATTATACTCTTTCAATGCTTCTTCGTAATCTGCTACATATAATGGATTAGGAAAGCTGTAATCGACATCCGGAAATGAAGTGGTGAGGTGAAGCTCTGCAACATGAGATGTAATGTTGTTGCAGACAACTCCATCCCAATGGCAGCAATTGGGATTGACAGAGGCATTCCAAGAAGAAAGCCTATTTGAAGGATCTGTGAGATTATGCTTCAACTTCAACAGTGTCTCTCTCTCACTTTCAATGCACACTGTCTCTCTGCTAATACTAAGGGAAATCCAACAAAGATGAAGAAACACCATAATCAAAATGGAGGAATTCATTTTAACAGAAGCTATGTGTAGGATGCACAAGTGTTTTCTTTTTTCACTAGAAAGAAGTGGTTATGGGTTATCCATACCAAATAGGCTTTTTATAGTGGTGCAATGCCTTTTTATGTTTACGTTGTCTATCTAACAATTTTAATTTTCTACACTAAATTTATAAAATCAAAGTCACTATCATTTTTGTTTTAATTTAAAACTTAATTGACTAGGAGCAACATGATTTTAGGTGCTAAAACTTAATTTGAGAGGGACCCAAAAAAAACTTTATTTAAATTCTACGTCCACAGAAAGAGTTCAGTTCAAAAGTCTGTCCTTTTTTTTTCTGCATTTGGTTTACCTGCAGTGAAATATTCTAATAATACCTACAGGAGACAATAATAACAGCATACACAGATTAACATTCTTCTTCCACCTTTCTTTATTTTTCAAATATGCTTCAATTGACTCAGATAATTTCCTTCATTATCTACTTTTAATCCACTGTGAAGTCAAAATTTACGATTTTTTAAACAAAACAATAATATCAATTGCTCAACATGTTCAACACTACGTTTCCCCTCTTCATCGATTACTCAAGATGGTGGTTGGATTCAGTTCAGTGTTATTTTATATTTGAATTTGAAAAATTAATTATTACCAATAAAAACATAAAAGACCTAACTTATATCTGAAATTTGATAGTTTATTTTTTTTAATTTTATTTTCTTAATTACTAATTTTTAAATTTAAATAATTATTTATAATAAAAATATTATTTTTCAGCTTTTAATTTTAGTAGTATTTTTTGAATTCAAATAATTAATCATTATAAAAGAATTATTTTAATATTATTTTAATAACTAATTTTTAAAATTTAAATAATTACTAATAATAAAAAGACTATTTTCCTGATATTGATTATAATATTTTTTATTTCAATAATTAAAATTTATTTTATCTATAACTAATTAGATTATTTGTATTTGATAAATATAGTTAAAGTATGAACAACTTTTTATTGACAATAAAATCTAACAACATGGTCACCCACGTTTTCTTCAGAGAAAAAACTGTAAAGTAGTTGTAAAGCATCATATATGTTTTGTCTTTTTTAAATAATAAGATGAGTGAATTAATTTACATGGACTTCTATCATCTAATCCATTTTATGGGTTAGAAAAATGAAACTAGTCCAAACACTTTATATTGCTTATCTTTCTAAGTCATGCCCATTTTATGGGTTAGAAAGTATTTATAGATGAATAATAAATAAATCAAAAGACTTTTTATAATGGATCTTTCAACCCATTATATGGGTTAGAAAACTACATGACACAAAAATAATGAAAACAAATCTATTTCAAGATTGAGATATTCACATGCCTAATGTAATCCATTGTTCGAAATAATAAATGTTTGAGACAAATAAATAAGGATAATATATTTAAATAAATAGTTAAAAATCTTAACCAATTTGTTTACAATTAGCTAACCCTTTTATTAATTTTCTATGATTTCTTTTTTTTACTTTATTTCCTCTAACAAAAACAAACCTCAAAAATTAATATAGAAATCCATTTTAACATTCTCTTACAAATAGTCGACTTCTGATTAATGTATTATCTTAAACCATAACAAAATGTATGTGAATCAAGATTTAAATATACATTGTCTTGAGACTTTGAAGTCGAAAAAATTTATTTGATATCATAATTTTTTTATTGGTAATTTTTTTTATATAATAAAGATTTACCAATATAATAAAAAATATAAGGTTTAATTAGTGATTTAGTCCTTTAATTTTTTATTTTGATTCATTTTGATCCTTTTATTATTATTTTTTTCAATTTAGTCTTCTAATTTTTTTTAAATATTCAATTTGGTTTCTTTATTATTTTTTTTTCAATTTGGTATTTTTTTTAACAATCCAATTTTGTTCTCTCCAATTTAAAACTAAATTAGTAATTAAGCTTAATTATAACTTATATATACATGTTAAAATCATTTTTTATAAGTTGTACATATAAGTTGTAATTAAACTTAATTACTAATTTGATCTCAAATTGGAGAACACAATTAGATCGTTCTAAAGAAAATGAGGTCTAAATTGAATATAAAATAATAAGAGGATTAAATTGAACCTTTTTACAAAATTGAATTAAATTAAATCCAAATATAATAAGGAGACCAAATTAAACCAAATCACCAAATTGAAGAACTAAATCAACAATTAAGCCAAACTATAATGATAAAAAACAAGTTTTTTATAATTTTAATTAAATGAATTTTTATTGTAGAATATTACAGAAAAAATATTAAATTAAATAAGGTAGTATAAGTATCATATGTTAATAGAATAATTTATTATTTAAACATGGAGAGCAAATATGCATATTATGATTTAAATGACTCAAATTATATAATATTATATTATTTAATTAATACTGTATTGTTCATTAAAAATAGAAGATTGGTTTCAAAACCAAGAGATTCAAAAATAAATATCTTTCTTAAACATTATATTGTTTTATTAATTAATTAATAATTTATTTTTTGTTAAAAATAGAAAAATGGTTGATTCAAAACCAAGAAAGGAGTGATTTTCTCAAAAAAAAAAAAAAAACATTTTTTCTGTATAAAAAAAATATTTTTTAAGTCATTGATAGAAATTTCAAAATATAACTCTCAAAAGACCACTTTCGGAATCAACAAAAAACTTAAGATAGAGAGTAAATAAAAAATTATACAAGATATTATACCAGTTCGATTCTTGACGATTTATTACAACAACCTTAGTTGGATATCCACTCAAATCAATCGATGTTAGATTACAAAAAACACCTATGTAACCTGTCCTAAGATCATACCAGACTTTCTGAAAATACTTATTTTCAAATAACTATCATTTTTTTTTATTTTTTAAATTTAACAACTTAATTGACCAGGAGCAACGTGATTTTAGGTGCTAAAATTTAATTAGAGAGGGACCCAAAAAAAGTATGAAATGCCTTCATTTAAATTCTGTCGCCTAATCCATTTTATGGGTTAGAAAAATGAAACTAGTCCAAACACTTTACATTGCTTATCTTTCTAGTCATGCCCATTCTATGGGTTAGAAAATATTTATAAATGGAAAAAAATTAAATCAGAAGACTTTAAATAATTGATCTTTGAGGTTCTACCCATTATATGGGTTAGGAAACTACATGGCACAAAAATAATGAAAACAAAACTATTAGATTGAGTTATTATTGATATGCCTAATGTAATCCGTTGTATGGAATAATTAAATGTATGAAACAAATAAATAAGGATAATACATTTAAATAAATAGTTAAAATTTACCAAACCAATTTTCTTACAATTAACTAACTCTTTAAATCCTTTTTAATGTATTATTTTTACTTTATTTCCTCTAACAAAAATAATCTTAAAAATTAATATAGAAATTCATTTTAAGAATCTCTTCATAACAACTTCTCGCTAAATGTATAATGTCAACTATGACAAATGTAGGTGAACAAAGGTTTAATTACACAATTTTAATTTTTAAAGTATTTTTCTTCATCATATTTATATAATTTGATATAATAATTTTTTTATTATAATTAAGATTTACTAATATAATAAAAATTATAATAATAAACAACAAGTTTTTTTAACAGTTTTAATTTAAATTATATTTTTTACTATAGAATTATTACAGAACAAAATATTAAATTGAATAAATCCATATACGTTTGATAATATTCATCAGATGAAGGTTTAGTTATGTTTTGAGTCCCTATTAAATTTGAGAATTTTGGATTGAATCCTAATAAATAAATTTGTTGTGATATATTGAATCTTGATATTCTAAAACTTGTCAATTGAGTCCGTGCAATTAAATGTTTTACTTAATTTTGTTATGTGACAGTTATCTTACACTCTCATCCTCCTTAAACTCATTACATCTCGTCACATAATATTTTGTCACAAGAGAATGTGATGATGAGATCCTTTTCAAATATTTATTGTATTTAACGAAAATTATTTTTAACTTTAATTTAAATTATAAATTTCAAAATAAAAAAATTATAAAAATATCAAACTTTAATTTATATTTTTATAATTTTGTGTTTTTTTTTTATTTTCTAATCTTTAATTTTATTATTTTATGATTTTAATTAAATTTAAATCAATTTTCTTTAAATAAAATAAATATTTAGAAAAGATTTCATCATTACGATCTCATTACGGTCACTTTCATTTTATAACTTATGTTCCTGGAAAATTACATTTATATTTCTAGTTTATAAGGTGCTATTCGATGGGTTTAAGGTTTCCTAAAAAATAAAAAGAAAAAAAAGTTCCAAATATAATAAAACATTAGTCGAGAAGGAAAAATGATTTTTCATTACTTATAATTTGTTGTTATCGAAAACTTTGTGATTACTTAAAACGATTATTTATATATTTTTTCATTTTTATTTTCACTCTTTCCTTCTTTATTGTGTTTCTCCCTCTCTAATGGGGAATGAAAATTGTTCTCCTATTTTGATATCAAAAGCTTGCATGATGTTACGATTTCAAATGTTCCTTATAAACTAAACATAAAAACTGTTTATGTTTTATTTATTTATTTTAAATTTTGAAGTAAAAAGGATTCATTCATTATAATCATTTTTATTTATTTTTATTTAGACATATAATATAGTAATACAGAAAATATTATACTATCGACAAAATTTTGTTGACAAAAAAAACTCATTGTTAAAATAATAATGATCGATCAATTTTAGTGATTAAAAAAGTTGTATTAATAAAATAGAATTTATTGACATTTTAAAATTTTAATACCAATAAATATTTTTATACTCATAAATTTGTAAAATTGGTCGATTAATTTCATCTGATAAATTTCGTAGTAAATGAATCTTTGAAGATTTTATCTGCTTCCATATAAATTATTCATGAATGTCCTTATGTCTTTTGTATGGGATTCATATTTATTTTCTACGAGGGACAATTACATTAGACACCAACACAAAATGTAGACAACTTTCTCAATATAAATTTGAATCTCATTTTAACACTTAATGAGGAACTAGTCCCTTCAAGATTTAACACTATGATTTAATACTAGTTGGTGTTCGTTATGTTTCTTTGCTACGTAGAACAGTGTTTAAGTTTAATTTTTAAACATTACTCCACGGAAGAGTACAGTAAACTATACTTCTCTGCTGCTCCTGTTCTTAGTTTGGTACAACCTAAAACCAATGTTCAATCGATCATTCCAAAATTTTGTTAAGTTTATAAAGATGTTTTATAATAATGAGATCTAAGTTCAATCATATAAAACATTAACATTATTTTTAATCTAAAATTTTAAGATAATAAGTTTATGAATCTTTATTTTTATATAATGTTGTATCTTTTTAATTTTATTTCATCTTAGACTCGTACTCCAATTTTCATCAAATTTAACACTATCCTGCTATTGAAGCATTTTCATGCTATTATCTTGCTTTGTGTTCTGTTTCTCAAAATAAGTGGTGATCAAGAGAGAGAGTGTTGATTATATTGGGTTTATATGTATTCTCATACGTGGGTTATAGTTATTGGAAGATCATGGTTCTATATGTATAACATTGGTCTTACACATATAAAATATTTGATATCATTTTTAACCTAAAATCTTAAGATAATGAAATTATAGGTCTTTCATCTTATATAGTGTTTAACTTTATATTTTTAACACAATGTGAATCTTTCACTAACACTTTTATTCCCAACACTTTCATTGACACTTTAGTTTTAGCATAACTTAATTAGTAGAAAATTAAAAAAAATGTTTTAATATAAGTAAATCATTTTAAATTTTTGAAACATAAATTTTCCATACAATTAATTAAGTAGTTTGGAGTAAATAGGGTGTTGAAAACGAAATCAAACTATTTTAAATCACCAAACCGAACCAAAAATGAATGCATGATTTTTGAAGTGGAAATCAGAATTTTATATGCTCTTAAATAAAATATTGTCAGTCTTGAGAGGGTGAAATTAGATATGCAGACTTTTTCAATGCACATGTGTATAGATATTTCGGAAGTATTAACGTGGAAGAGGCAACACCTTTAGTGTTAAGTTCAAAGAATTTGAAATATATTAACTTTCAACTTAAAATTGAAATTTTAAATTCCAGGAGAAATTTAATTAAATTTTGCTTTGTGATGTTTATAGTTCTATAGTTCGAGATTGATACGCCCTGCATGAGCAAGTTGAGGCCCACACAAGTAACAGCAATCTTGACCAACATCACAAAATGTACAAGAGTTATCACTTCCAAAGAATTGGTTTAATTACATGTATATTACAAATACTGTAAACTAATTTATGTCATTTTTTTTATAAAATATAATATTCTCTCTTTTTTTAAGAATTTTATAAAAGATAAGCAAGTTTTTATAATTTTTTCAAATAAGAAATGTGACTACCATGAGTTTTTAATACAATTTCTACAGTTAGTTTAATAAAATTCTCACAAAAATGTTAATGATATTTGCATCACCAAAAATACTAATTAAGGTAAGAGATACATATTCACTTTATTCTAGTATAAGTGTTAGGAGAAAATATATTAATCCATTTATTAATAAAATTATTCTTTCAAATTCTTTAATATTTTAAAGAAAAAAAACGGAAATTGAAAAAAAAGAGTGAGATCTAATAAGTCATTTATTATTATTAGAGTATCAAAACAATTTTGAAAGACAACAAACTAGTACAAGTAAGCAACATACAAAACGTAAATTTTTATTGGCATTATAAGATGAAGAAAACATAAAACACATGTTATACAAACATGAATGTGTTGACAAAGTGATATCAAAAGAGATGAATGTGAAGTAAAACAACAACACCATATTACAAATCAACGATCACCAACATGATTGCAGTTTATACCACATGTCATCAAGGAAACAAAAGTATGCATATCTCCATGATTTATAAATGAACAAAGGAGTAACAACTACCCCAAATCCCAAAACAAACCCAAATGTCATGCTCACAAAGAACCAATTCACTCCATGCCAATCATTCTTTGTTTTCGAGCAGTCAATACATGGAATTTGCTGGATGGAACTGCAATTAATTGGTAGTGGTAGACCACACAAATTATTTCCAATAAAGTGGGATGCTTCAAAGCTTTGAATTTGAGTGCCAATTGGAATTTCCCCCTTTAAATGGTTATAAGATAAATCTAGGTTGTTGAGAAAGCTCAAGTTTGATATGGTTAGAGGGATTTCTCCTGATAATTGATTCCTTGAGAAATCAATGGATTCTAAGAATCTCATATTGCCAATACTCGGTGGAATTTGGCCGGACAATTGATTCTTGGATAAATTCAAATATATCAAACCATCTAGATATGTGATTTCTCTAGGTATCCCTCCTGATAAATTATTATCAGACAAATCAACATTTGTTACCAAGCCAAGAATATTGTTATACTCTAAAGCTCTTCCTTTTGTCCATAGAATAATACTGATTGCATCTCTCTTATATGAGTCATCTCCACCACAATATATGATCAAATCTGAACTTTTGTGCTTTTGTTGCATGACATTAAAGTGGTTGAAACAATTTGGAATATTTCCAGACAAACTATTTTGTGCAAGGTCTACATCTTGAAGAAATGTCATATTACATATTTCATTAGGAATGTGACCAGAAAAATTATTTGATCGAAGGCGAAGAATTTTTAATCGTAACAACCTTTCTCCAATCCATGTTGGAATAGTTCCGGAAAGATTATTTTCCCCAAGGTCCAAAGATATCAATTGAGTATTCTTCTTCAAAGTTATAGGCAATATTCCTAATAACGAGTTGTTACGTATGTTCAATGACTGTAACCTAGCTAAAGAGCCCATGGATGATGGCATATTCCCAACAAAATGGTTGCTTTGTAAATTCAAATCCATCAATTCTTTCCATTGTATCCAACAACCAGGTATTTTTCCTGATAAGTTATTAGACGCAAGATTGAGAAAATTCAAGTTAAATTTCTTGAATTGCTTACAACATAGGAAATCATTCATGGAAGAGAATGAATTACCTGAAAGATCTAACCATTGAACTTGATTAGAAATAAAAGGTAATTTTCCGTGCAAGTGATTAGAGCTTAGATCAAGGATCAAGAAAGATAATGGTTTTGTCGGAGAATTTTCAATCTCACCTTGAATATGATTGTTGGATAGGTTTAAATATTCAAGAGAATATAAAGCCTTCCAAAAGTAAGGGGGAATATAATCTAGAATTCCTGTGTTAGACATCGCTAAATATTGAAGTTTGTTTTGTGAGTGAGTCCATGATGGAAAGTTAGGACCTAACTTCCAATAGCTCATATCCAAACAGGTAAGTTGAAAAGTAGGATACCAATTGGGACCCACTTTTAAAGTCAAATTGTTTCCTGCTGCAGAAAAATAATCCAAACTCGTAAGATTTGTGAGATGATCTTCCGTGACGACTCCTTCAAAATGATTATAATCAATATCAAGATATGGCAATTTAGAGAGTGATCTAAGACTTTCAAATGGATTTCCACCAAGTTGATTTGAGGACAAAATAAGTGCTCTCAATGATGAAAGTTCTCCAAGTGATTTAGGATGTTCTCCATCAGCTTTGTTGCCATAATAATGTAGTGTTATATTGCCTGAAAGTTGATTGTATGATAAATCAAGTACAACTAGAGATGTCAACTTTCCCAACGAAGTTGGAATTGGACCTTCAAGTTTATTGTATGATAGATCAAGTTCGATTAGAGAAGTCACCTTTCCTAAAGAAGTTGGAATTGGACCTTCAAGTTGATTGTATGACAGATCAAGTGTAACTAGAGAAGTCACATTTCCTAAGGCATCATAAATATTTCCTTGTAAGTTGTTGTTTGATAGGTCCAATAACTTGAGATGAGGAAAACTACTATAAAACCAATGAGGTATAGAAGATGAAAATGAATTTTCCTTCAAATCAAGATTTTCAAGAAGTGTGAGGTTTCGAAGACCGTCAGGAATTTGATCTTCAAAGTGGTTACCATTTGAAACAAGAGAAACAAGTTTCTTCAGTCCAAATACCCACTTTGGAACAGATGAAATTGTAGAATGATAATAAATATACGAAAGATCAAGAGTGAGGAGGGAGGAGAAGTTAAGAAAGGATTGTTGATTGTAATGAGGAAGTGTACATCCTGACAAATGTAGGTGCAGCAAAGAAGAAAGAGGTTGGAGGGGGTGAAGCATGTGAAATGATTGGGATAGGTTTGCACCTCCTAAATCAAGATATTCAAGCTTTGTAAGCCTTGACAACCAGTCAACATTTTTAGGAAGCGAAGTTAGATCACCTCCAAGGTCAAGATACAACAAATTAGAGAGATTTCCAATTTGAGAGGGAAGTGTTCCATTGGCAGCATTGCTTAGGTCTAGATACACTAATTTAGAAAGATTTCCAATCTGAGGAGGAATGTTGCCGATGAATTCAGAATAAGAGAGGTCCAAGTGAACTAAGGAGTTCATTGAACCAAGAGAAGAAGGAATTAGCATACCTCCTCTACGTGACAAAATGTTGTTCAATGTAAGATAACGAATTTTGGAAAGACTTGATAGCCAATTAATATTTTCAAGAAACAGAGGTCGTGGATAATATCTTCCTCTGAGGTGGAGGTGGAGCAAATTGGAAAGACTCCCTATCTGGGGAGGAATTCTTCCGTAGGCAACATAAGAGAGGTCAAGATAGAGCAAGTTGGAGAGATTTCCGATCTGAGAAGGAATATTCCCCACGAATCCCGCAAGAGAAAGGTTGAGATGTGTTAAAGAAGTCATTTTTGTAATGAAGGAAGGAATTGGAGTAGTTGGAAAATGATTGCCGCTAAGATCCAAGTAATTCAAATGCTTCAAATCAACCAAACAAGGATTTATCTCTCCACCCAATGCCACTCTATTATACTCTTCCAATGCTTTTTCGTAATTTGCTTCATATAATGGATCAAAAAGGCTGTAATTGAAATCAGGAAATGAAGTGGTAAGGTGAAGCTCTGCAACATGAGATGTAAAGTTGTTGCAGACAACTCCATCCCATTCGCAGCAATTGGAATTCACAGAGGCATTCCAAGTAGAAAGCCTATTTGAAGGATCTGTGAGATTATGCTTCAACTTTAACAGTGTCTCTCTCTCACTTTCAATGCACACTGTCTCTCTGCTAATACTAAGGGAAATCCAACAAAGATGAAGAAACACCATAATCAAAATGGAGGAATTCATCTTAACAGAAGCTATGTGTAGGATGCACACATGTTTTCTTTTTTCACTGGAAAGAAGTGGTTACGGGTTATGCATACCAAATAGGCTTTTTATAGTGGTGCAATGCCTTTTTATGTTTACGCTGTCTCTCTAACAATTTTAATTTTCTATACTAAATTTATAAAATCAAAGTCACTATCATTTTTTTTTTTAATTTAAAAACTTAATTGACTAGGAGCAACGTGATTTTAGGTGCTAAAACTTAATTTGAGAGGGACCCAAAAAAAAGTATGATAGACTTTATTTAAATTCTACGTCCACAGAAAGAGTTCACTTCAAAAGTCTGTCCTTTTTTTTTTCTGCATTTGATTTATCTGCACTGGAATATTCTAATAATACCTGCAGGAGACACTAATAACAGCATACACATATTAACATTCTTCTTCCACCTTTTTTTATTTTTCAAATATGCTTCAATTGACTCAGATAATTTCCTTCATTATCTACTTTTAATCCACTGTGAAGTCAAAATTTACGATTTTTTAAACAAAACAGTAATATCAATTGCTCAACATGTTCAACACTACGTTTCCCCTCTTCATCAATTACTCAAGATGGTGGCTGGATTCAGTTCATCACGTGTTATTTTATCATTCTCCATATTTGAATTTTGAAAAATCAATTATTACCAGTAAAAAAATTAAAAAACCTAACTTATATCTAAAATTTGCTAATTTTATTTTTTCAATTTTATTTTCTTAATTACTACTTTTTAATTTAAATAATCATTTATAATAAAAATACTATTTTTCACCTTTCAATTTTAGTAATAATTTTTTGAATTCAAATAATTAATCATTATAAAATAATTATTTTTTTTATTATTTTAATAACTACTTTTTAAATTTTAAATAATTACTAATAATAAAAAATCAATTTCATAATATTGCTTATAATATTTTTTATTTCAATAATTAAAATTTATTTTATCTATAACTAATTAAATTATTTGTATTTGATAAATATAAGTTAAAGTTGCTTTTTATTGACAAAATATATTTTGAGGGTATTTTAAAACTTATTAAATGTTTAATCGACAAAGTATTATAAATAAATATAAAAGTGAGAATATGAGATTTTAAGAAATCGTATTTCTAATATCGTCTAAAAAACATTATAAATGATTGAAATCTAATGTTAGAGTCCAATCAATTAGAGCATCAAAGTTTTTTGTCCTCCTCTTCTTTCAAGGTCCTTTTGTATGATTATCTCCTTATTTGATTCTCCTTCTGTTTAATGCTCATCAAATTTCTTCATTTAATTCACATATCTTGTCATGCCTTGAACAATTACTTAGTTATGAACTCTAATTTCCTAATTTATTATCTCATACTCTTAACCTAGTAATCTCCTAACATTGGATCTAACAGATAGATCAACCTCGTGGCTAATAGCTAAACCAGTCTTAGGACCTACAACTAGATCGGCATTGTGCCTAACCACATATCATCCTTGGACCTTGCAACTAGATTGACCTTATGTCTAACCATCGACCAGTCTTGGGCCCTTCAACTAGATCAACCTTATGCCTAACCACCAGATCATCCTTGAGCCTTATAGTTAGATCGGTCTGCAGACAGTTGAAAACTAGATCGGCTTCTAGAAAGATTAGATCTACCTTGTAAAGCATCGTATATGTTTTGTCTTTATTTAATAATAAGATGAGTGAATTAATTTACATGGACTTCTATCATCTAATCCATTTTATGGGTTAGAAAAATGAAACTAGTCCAAAAAGACTTTCTATTGGTTATCTTTCTAGTCATGCCCATTTTATGGGTTAGAAAATATTTTTAGATGAAAAATAAATAAATCAAAAGAGTTTTTGTAATGGATCTTTCAACCCATTATATGGGTTAGAAAATTACATGACACAAAAATAATGAAAACAAAACTATTTCAAGATTCAGTTATTGACTTGCTTAATGTAATCCACTGTATGAAATAATCAAATGTTTGAGACAATAAATAAGGATAATATATTTAAATAAATAGTTAAATTTTTTAACCAATTTTTTTACAACTAACCAACTCTTTAAATGATTTTCTATGATTTTTTTTTACTTTATTTCCTCTAACAAAAACAAACCTCAAAAATTAATATAGAAATCCATTTTAACATTCTCTTACAAATAGTCAACTTCGGATTAATGTATTATCTCAAACTATACAAAATGTATGTGAATCAAGATTTAAAGATACATTGTCTTGAGACTTGAAGTCGAAAAAAATTATTTGATATCATAATTTTTATTGGTAATTTTTTTTATATAATAAAGATTTACCAATATAATAAAAAAATATAAGTTTTAATTAGTGATTTAGTCCTTTAATTTGTTACTTTGGTTCATTTTGAACCTTTTATTATTATTTTTTTCAATTTAGTCCTCCAACTAAAAAATTTGAGGATCTTATAGTATATGTCTTTCTAGAATTTGTAGGTTTTTGTATAGAAGATTGAGATCTATGACTATAAGATTGACTATATTTAGGTTTTCTTCTGGGCATATATTTTTTGTTAGATTTGTTATGATTGTATTGTTGTGGAGTGTATATTTGTTTACAAATTCCAGAATCAGAATTTTTTAGTTGTTTTTGTATTGCAATATGTGTGCAAGTGTCTTCCATTACTTTCATAATATGTTGTATTCTTATTGAGAGGTTATTTAACATTGGAGTTACCTCGTCATTTTTCCAAGATTCTCTAATTTTCTGTCCTAATTTTTCTGGAAGTTTGAGGAACATATTTTCTCCAACACTTGTATCATGAAAACATCCTGCTATGGAGGCATACATGAGATAATCTTGTAAAAATTCTTTAATTTTACCAAAATATGTTATAGACAACCTTTCTAGATGTCCTAAATAGATTTGTTGTCTGAGTGTATTCCCATCATTTGCAGATTGGGAAGTGAGTAATCTTTGTATTAAAGAGCAAAAATTGTAAATATTAGGACCTGGTTCTATTACTAATGTATTTAATTCTGCTGGGTAATTTTTTTTAAAAGATTCCCAACATGCTTTGGTTATATCTCCTAAATAGGTTTCACCTTTGGCAATCATGTCTTGCGAAGACTGGACTTCCTTTTCATAATGGATACCATAATCACGGATTACAGTAGCAGTCCATTGTTCTATGTATGTTGGTAGTAATTGAGGGTCAATTCCTCCTATGTTTAATAAAAGAGTAGGCAACGGGAAATTTGGTTCTATTGGGAGTCTCTTTCCATGTGTTGTATATTGATTATCTGTAAAAGTGACATTTGTTGGGGATTCTCTAGGTATGAATCCAGTAGAATAACTTTGTGTACCAACATGTTCTAACTGGTAACTGTTGGGGTTTACTGATCCTACACTTGTATTGACGAAACCTATTGTAGATAAAGGTTCTGATATTACTGAAGAACTATCTTCTTTGCCTAAATGCAGGCTATCAAGAAAATCATTCCTGATGTCGTCTGTTTCGTCATAAATATTTTCAATATTTGTGTTTGTATAGAGATCCAAAGATCCTTGTCTATACATGGCTATAATTGCCTAATGATGATTCCATTCTTCATCAGTTATTTCATCATTTTCATCTTCTTCGTATTGTATGATATTCATCATGGAAATGTGTTCGTTATCAAGGATGGCTGAAGTGCTATGCCTATTTTAAGCTAACCTATCTTGTTCTAAGTCAATTCGTGGTATATTTGTGTAATCTACAAAACTTAGACTAAGTCCTCTAGACCTGTTGTGTAAAATAGCAGATGAAGGGGCTGTAATTGGGTTATTTTCTTCTCTGGGTAAATGTGTTTGCCATAAATGTCCTTCATTTCTTCTTGTGAAGGCTTGGGCTGGTAAGAATTGTGTACCATAAGAGCTAATGGCTTCTTCTAATG